>Ga0326727_10002833_pt1 | contig 57453 bp, 50 predicted proteins | sample MB2enrmetagenome_FD_207643 | JGI IMG/M metagenome (GOLD analysis project Ga0326727, IMG submission 207643) | Lab enriched peat soil microbial communities from McLean, Ithaca, NY, United States - MB29MY | ecosystem: Environmental > Terrestrial > Soil > Wetlands > Peat | place: USA: New York... | reverse complement strand
CAACTGGCAGTTCAACGGTATCGCCACCTTCACCTCCGGTCAACCCTACACCGCGGGCGTGGGGGGACAAGCCGATACTGCCGGCGTCGGCGGAACCGAATACAACAGTTTTGGATCGGGAAGCGGTGGTTATGAGCGGATGGACCTTGTGAGCAATCCGAAACTCTCCAGCCCAACGCCGGCTGAGTGGTTCAATACCGCCGCGCTCGCGGTCCCGGCTCCAGGCACCTACGGCACCCTTGGCCGCGATACCTTGCGCTCCGACCCATACAAGGACTTCGATCTTTCCTTGTTCCGCCAATTCCCTATCACTGAGAACAAGAAGCTCGAGTTCCGATTTGAGATGTTTAACGCCTTCAACGAGGTGGTTTACGCTACGCCAGATGCAGCCTCTGTCGATAAAGCTTATGGGACTGTGTCGAGTACGGCCAACATCCCGCGTCAAATGCAGTTCGCCCTCAAGCTTTACTTCTGAGGTTTGTTGCACAACAACCAAACCCGGCGGGTCCTTCCTGGACCCGCCGGGTTTTCTTTCACCGGTAGAAGTCAGACAGAATCGTATATCATTGGGGCTGGTGAGCATCAACGAGTATGATGCACGCCTGTGCACGTGACTGCGCCCAAGTGGCAGGATCGTCGAAGCCATCGAGAGGTAGCGTGGATTCCAGTCCAGGACGTGAGCCACTTTTATTGCGCCGGGCAAGAGGCCGACCGGCCGCCGTCTTGAGCGCGCTTCGCTTCGGACTGATGCTCAGCACCCTCGCCGGTTTGGCTTTCCCGCCGGGCGCGATGAGGGCGCATGCGGCTGTTCCAGAGTCTGAGCAAGAGCAGCCTACTGGGGCCGTCGCCTCGCCGGGGTCATTGTCGACCTTGCCAAAGACCTGTCTCGAATCGGACCTGGCCAATGGAAATGTCACTCATCTGCTTAACGCCATTCGAGATCATCCGACGGCCGAGGCCTGGAACGGGCTCGGCGTTCTCTATGCCCAGCGCGACCTCTTGACCTGTGCGATCCCCGCATTTGAAGCCGCGCTCGGTCTTCAGCCCGATTCCGCCGAGGCCCGCTACAATCTAGCTTTGGCTTTGATCAAGGGCGGGCGGACCATACAGGCCACCCAGGAACTGCAAACGCTACTCCGGCAAAAGCCACAATTCGCCGGTGCGCACTTAGCGCTGGGCGTTGTACTGCAAGGGGAAGGCAAACTTGGCGCCGCCGAGAGCGAGTTCGAAGCTGCCATCAAGTCTGACCCACATTTCTACGCCGCCTATCTGAACCTCGCGGTGCTTCTCGAGAGTGAAAAGAGATATCCGGCGGCCGTCTCCTCCCTCCAACAGGCCCTGGCCCTCAACCCGCCGCAGGATGTGGCTGACCAACTCCAAACGGCTTTGGGCAAGGCGCGCGCCCAGCTTGGTCAGCCCGAAAACCCGCACCCCACGAGATCAAAGCCGCGATCGAACCCCGACGCTGCGGCGGGCGCACTCAACAACGAGGCAAACAAGTTACTGGCCGACGGCAAAGTCCAGCAGGCCGCTGATACCTATCGCGAGGCCTTACGATTAAGCCCGAATAACGCGCTGTTCCACTACAACCTCTCCTTGGCCTTGGACAAACTAGGGAATCGGAATGCAGAGGAACAGGAATTGGAAGAAGCCGTCAAGCTCGACCCGAAGCTTGGCGTGGCCCACGACCAACTGGGTTTGCTCGCGCTACAGGGTGGAAAGCTTGACAAGGCCTCACAAGAGCTTAGAAAGGCTTTAATCCTAAACCCTCGTGACGCTGAAGCTCAGGACAATCTCGGCGTCCTTTACAGTATGCAGGGGAACGATGCGCAAGCGGTGATCCTGTTCCAGCAGTCGATTCAAAGCCACATAAAGTACGCCAAAGCATACACGGACCTGGGGTTGATGGAAGCGAAGCACGGAGAGTACGCGGAGGCAGAGCGGCAGTTTCAAACGGCGATCAAGCTGGCTCCGGACAATGAGTCCGGCTACACAGCGCTCGGCATGCTCCAAGCCAAGACGGGTCGCGAACCGGATGCGATCCAGAACTTCCGCAAGGCGGTGGCGCTGGTTCCCGGCTCTCCGGACGCACACGTGAATCTGGGAATTGCGCTGGCCGATCAGTACGACTTGGCCGGGGGGCTGGCTCAATTCTCGGAGGCCATCCGACTTGCCCCACGCTTCGCCAAGGCTCACTACAACCTGGGGCGGTTCTACTTCTATACCGGGAAGTACGACGAGGCACGAAAAGAGTTGGAAACGGCTTGCCAGATTCAGCCCGATTACCCGGACGCGCTTTACTCCCTGGCGCTTACGGAGAGACAACTCAATAACGCTCCACGCGCCACTGAACTCCTGGAGAAAGTTGTTGCCCTCAGTCCCGGCAATGCCGACGCGCAGTATCTGCTTGGCCAGAACCTTGATCAAATGGGGAAGACTGACGAAGCCATCGCCCACTGGAAGGTAGCCGTGCGCGTGGATCCCAACCAATCGCAGTCGCTATACAATCTGGCGCGCGCACTGGACAAACGCCACGACCCCGAAGCCGAGCAATACATGGAGCGTTTCCGGGAGCTCGAAAAGACCTCGCACCTTTTCGATCGCGTCCAGGCGCTCGGAAACTTCGCGTTAGAGTCAGCCAACGCCCAGAATTGGCAGCAGGCGGTGGAACAGATGAAGGAGGCAATCCAACTCTGCGGTCAATGTGCGCAGAGCGCTCACCTTCATCGGAATCTGGGCCTGATTTACTGCCGGACTGGCAACCGGCAGGATGGGGAGAAAGAGCTTCGAGCCGCGCTTCAGCTCGACCCTCACGACAATGACGCCAAGAAAGCGCTGGCTCTGTTGGCAAACTTACCCCCCGCCCCGCAAGACTGAGCGGGCAAGAAGATAGAGCCTTATGATCGCCGGCCGTGTCCGGAGTTTTGTTGGCGATGGGGGGTGCGGTATAATCAAACCGGTCATCGTATCTGCATCCACATTTTTGCTCGGGCCATTGTAACCACTCTTCAACTTGCCCTCGGCGGCAGGCACCATGGGAGGAAGCATGTCCAGCACTCATCCCGATCTCGACTTCAAACCCGAAATGCCGCGACGATTGGATCACGGCATCGGCATTGTCGGCGCAGGGGGCATCGTCAATTACGCGCACTTACCTGCTTATGCGCAGGCGGGCTTCAAGGTCGTGGGCATCACCGATAAGATGCGCCAGAGGGCGGAAAAAACGGCCAGCGACCACAAGATTCCCAAGGCATACGACTCGCTGGAAGAGCTGCTAAGCGACCCGGAGGTCGAGATTGTTGACATTGCCGTGTACCCTTGGGAGACGGTTGCTATCGGTCAGCAGGCGGTTCGCGCCGGAAAGCACATTCTCTGCCAGAAGCCGTTGGCCGATGAATACGGCAAGGCGGCCAACCTGGTGGCCCTGGCGCGGGAAGCCGGAGTCAAGATGGCCGTCAACCAGCAGATGCGCTGGACGGTCGGCATCCGGGGGACCAAGCAGCTCTTGAACCAGGGATGGCTCGGGGTTCCCTGTTACGGGACGATTCAGGTTCACTGCCAAACGGATTGGTCCATGTGGCCGTTGGTGTATGCCCGCAAGCGCGTGGAAGTGCTGAATCACAGCATCCACTATATTGACTCTTTGCGTTACCTCTTGGGGGATCCCGACCGCGTTTTCACCAGTGGCAGTCGCAATCCGGGAGAACAGACACAGGGGGAGACCAAGACCCTCACCATTTGGGAATACAATGCCGGTTTGCAGGTCCTGATCGACGTGAACCACGGAGTGTGGCAAGACGACCGCTACGCCATTTTCCGTTTCGAAGGAGCGGAAGGTATCATCAAAGGGACCATCGGGCTCATGTACAATTACCCCGCGGGACGTCCGGACACTCTCGAATTCATGTCCAAGAAAAGCATGGGCTACTGGTTCTCCGCTCGCAATGACTACCTGTGGATTCCCGACGCCTTCATGGGACCGATGGGATCATTGATGCGAGCCATCGAGGACGGTACAGAAGCCCTGACCAGCGGGAGTGATAACCTCAAGACTCTGCAAGTGGTATTCGCAGAATACCGTTCCATGGAGGAGGGGCGTGCCGTCAGTCCCAAAGAGATTATCGCTTGAGGGATCCTATCGCGCCTTTCCCCAAGCGGGATGGATTATGCCAGGAGGACTCCGCCGATGATGCGCTCCCAATATTTCGAAGATTATCAAGTGGGTTCGACGCGTGAAACTCTGGGCCGAACCATAACCGAAACTGATATTGTTGTGCATGCCGGTCAAAGCGGCGATTTTTATCCGCATCATATGGATGCGGAGTGGTGTAAGGGGCAGGAATTCGGCCAGCGCATCGCCCATGGCACGCTGGTGTTCACGGTGGCGGTGGGTCTAACCGCAGGTGATGTTAATCCCGACGCTTTCAGTTACGGATACGACCGGTTGCGGTTCGTCAAGCCTGTTTTCATTGGCGATACGCTCCGCGTCAGGATCACCCTCAAGGAGAAACGCGATTCACCCAAACGGCCCGAGTATGGCATCGTGGTGGAACTCCTCGAAACCTTCAACCAGCGCCATGAGGTCGTTCTGGCATGCGAGCATCTGCTTATGGTGAAAAGGAGAAAGATCTGACCAAGCCCAGCGACCGAAAAGCCGACGGCTGAGAAACTGTGAGGTTGTGGCTTGTTCGCGCAAGACCGGTCAAGGCTTCTGGGCGAGAGCCAGAATCCATAAGGCGAGAAGGATGATCGCCATCCCCGCACCCAGATACGCTCGGACGCGCGTACCTGTTCCCGCCCACTCCCCCGTAAGGAATCCGGCGGCGTTGCTGGTGATGATGATGGTGCCCATCAACAAGGGCCATCCCACCACGGTTCCAAAGTCACCCATGCGGTAAATACCCAGGCCATACACCGCGAGCCCGCCGAACCAGAAGGCGCCCATCACCGCCCCATAGAGCCAGTTGATGCGCAATTCTGGGACCCAAAAATCTTTGGTCGTGGCGTTCTTGCGCAGAAGGTAAACGCAGTAAAGACAATTGGCCACGAAGCCGCCGCTGGTCGCCGGAGCTGCCACCACATTCGACATCCAGACGGGAGAGACTCCCAGATGGCGCGCTACGGTGAGCGCTTCCGTACCGAAGGCATAGCTGAAGTTCAACGCCGAGGAAAGTAGTCCGGCGCAGGTGGCAACCACCAATCCCGCAAGAAAGGAACCTTTCACCTTGACCCCACGCTCACTGCCCTCTGGCTTCTTGCCTTGGTCGCGAAGAGCGCCGGCGCGAGCCGCCACGACGATACCCACCAACATCACGGCGGTTCCCAGGAAATAGAAATGTCCTTGCGAGGTGCCAGCCTTTTCCGGGGTGAGAACCAACAATGGTACGAGGGAGCCGACCGAGGCGCTCAAACCCAGGATGATGGCAAACCCCAGACCAATACCCAGCATGCTCAAGCCCAGACCGGTTAGGGTAGCGCCGGTTCCCCAACAAAGCCCGAATCCAGCAATGGCCACAATCGTATGCATCGAGGTGAGTCGATAGACCTCGCCCAAATGCGGGACCGTGGTGCCCGTCAAGAGCCACGGGAAGACCACCAACCCGCTGAGCGCGAAAACCAACCAGATGTTCTCGTAATTCCATCGCCGGACGAACTTCATGGGCACCGGAAAGAGGCCCTGCAAAATTCCGCCCACCAGCACAAGTCCTGCACCAACCAGAATCCCTAGGTCCATGAAAGCTCCTTGTCGTCCCCTGTTCTAGCGCGGATTTCCTACGACGGGTTTGGAAGGGCGGGGCGGCACCTGGCCCGACTTGTCGGGAGCCCCCCCTTCCGGCGGTTCCCCAAAAGCGTCCCAGCGTGATGAGAAAGCCGCGCTAAACTACGAACAAATTGGCCAGCGCGACCCCGCCAGCCAACGCGTGCTTCGAGTCGAGCCGCCGGGAGTTTATCCTAAAGCAACAGTCGGTTGCTAAAAACTTACCGGATAGGTAGACTCGCAATCGACACAGGGGCCCTTGTGGAACAGGAAGAGACAATTATTCAATCCGTCCGACCATACGACGCCCGCTATCCTTTGCCGGCAGGAGCGGGCACTGATGCAGTCCATTCGGAGCCAGAGTATTGTCTGGCGGTGACACGGCTGAACACGAATCATGTCCTGGCCGGCACCGGTATGGTGCTGACGCTCGGGGAAGGGAACCGCATCGTTTGCGAAATCATCGAGCTTCTGGCCCCGGCTCTGATGGGGAAAGAAATCGAATCGCTGATGGCGGGCTTTGGCGCTTTTTCGCGCTCTATGGCCGATCACCCGCAGCTACGCTGGCTGGGGCCGCACAAAGGAGCCGTACATCTGGCGCTGGCGTCCATCACCAATGCTTGTTTTGATCTTTGGGCGAAAGCTCGCGGCGTACCGCTTTGGCGATTGCTGCTGGATCTGACACCCGAACAGGTGGTCGGCTTGCTCGACCTCAGCTATTTGGAGAACGTCTTAACTCCCGGTGAAGCGCTTGGGCTCTTACGGGACCAGATGGCAACCAGAGCGCAGCGCGAAGACGTGCTGAAGTCGGGATATCCAGGCTATGACACCTCCGTAGGTTGGTTTGGATACGACGATGAGAAGGTTCGCGACAATGCTCGTCGCGCCTTGGATGCTGGATTCCGGGCCTTCAAGTTGAAAGTCGGATCTCGAGATCCGCAAAGAGATATCCGGCGCGCTTATATGTTGCGAAAACTTGTCGGGGATCAGTGCTTGGTGATGCTTGATGCGAATCAGCAGTGGACGCTTCCCCGGGCGCTCGAGCTGTGTCGCTCGCTCCGAGATATATCCCCATACTGGGTGGAAGAGCCGACTCACCCGGATGATATCGCCGCTCATCGTGAGCTTGCGCAGGCCATCTCACCAATTCGAGTGGCGCTGGGTGAACACGTGCCGAACCGGGTGATGTTCAAGAACTTTATGGAAGCCGGCGCGGTTCATTTCGTCCAGGTGGATTGCACGCGCGTGGCGGGCGTGAGTGAATTCCTGGGGGTCACTCTGCTCGCCAAGAGATTCGGCCTGCCGGTTGTTCCGCACGTCGGCGACATGGGCCAGATTCATCAGCATCTGGTGCTCTTCAATCATATCGCCGTGGGGCAGCCGGTCATATTCCTGGAATACATTCCACATCTGCGCGAGCGCTTTGTCCATCCGGCACGTGTGGAAGGGGGATTCTACAAGACACCAGAGATTCCTGGCTTGTCGAGCGATCTGGTCGAACTGCTTGAATGATACTGTCAGCAGATTCGCGATTGCGGCCGCCCAAGACTAGAAGCGCCCGAAGCGCTGGTAAGCCTCGAGGGGCAAAACTCCCTTCAGGATGGCAGCCCGGACGAGATCCTCCGTTTGCACGACAACTTCTGCTTTGGTGACAACTTCTTCCGTGATCGTCTGAGGAATGACGATAACCCCGTCCCGATCGCCCAGGATCAGGTCGCCAGGAGCAATCGCCACCGAACCGATCACGATGGGGACATTCCAGTCAACCAATCGCCAGCGACCACGGATATCCAACGGTGTTTTGTACCGGGCAAACACCGGAAATCCGAGCCGGAACATGTACTCAGTATCGCGCGCCCCGCCATCAATCACCGCGCCCCGGGCGCCGCGAAATTTGGCGGTCTCGCTGGATAGCTCTCCCAGATGTGCCGAGACATTGTCATTGGCCTGATAGGTAAGCACATCTCCAAGCCTGATCGCACCCAACATCCTTAGAAAGGGTGGAAAAACGATATCCGGATCCTCGACCTCCGAGGGTTCACCCAGGAGAGTGAGCGCACGTCCTGCCAAGGTCTGCCCAGGAACCAACGACTGGATAGAATGGGGAAGGGCCTGATGGTGGTACCCCATTTCGTCAAGAATGTCAGTGACTGCACCGGTGTAGGGGATGGCGGCCAAACGCTCAATCAAGGGCAAATCCGCGGGAGTATTAGGGCCCGCCGAAGTCATTTTCTTTCCTCCTATCTGCTGTAACCAATTACAAAAACCGAAATCACGTTAAGCATAACCGCCGTGTTCATCCATCGGACCGTGGTGCGTTCGACTCCACGCCACTCTCCCGAAATGCGGCCGACACCGTAGGCACAAACCAGCATCAGCGCCGTGAAGACCGGAAATCCGAGCACCGGTCCCAGTTGCCCCATGCTCAGCGCGCCGGCTCCGTAAGCGAGTACGCCGATAATCCAGGCCGCCCCCATGCCGAAGGCGCCCCACCATTCCCAACCACCCGTTTGGAAGAAGAGTCTGCCCGTGCCGTTCTTCGTCAGCAGATACCCGCAGTAGCAGGCGTTGGAGAGGAAGCATCCAAACAGCAGGATGGGCCAGACAGCGTCCCCGGAAGCCCAGGCGGGGGCGCCGCGAGTGATGGCAAGGTTCTGGATCGGTTTCGCCACCACCATGCCGATGTTGAAAAACGACGAAAGGATCCCCGAGGCAATGCAAATGGCGAGACCGATGGCGAAGTGCCGCTCTTTCGATAAGGCGCCTCGCTCGCGGCGCATTCCCGCATAGCCTGAGAGTGCGACACCACCCATCAGGAGCACAAGGCCCAGCACAAAGGGAAGCGGTTTCAGACTGCCGGGCCCGGAAAGAAACAGGGGCAGGACCGTCCCCAATAGGGTCGAGATGCCCATGATCAAAGCGAAGCCAAGTCCTGCACCCAGACGGTCAACGCCAATTCCGAATGTGACCGAGCCGATTCCCCATAACGTGCCCAGAAAAAGCACCAGGAGAAGCCGGGGAAGCGGCACTTGCAGGTAGAGGCTGAGCAGGTGCGGAATCACCACCCCGATCACCGCCCACGGGATAATCAATTGGGCAAAGAGCGCGTAGACAAGCCAGATATTCTCCCAGCGCCACCGGGTGAGGTATTTCATCGGACCGGTAAACACGCCCGTCAGCACACCACCCGCACATACCAGAAGAAAAGCAGAAAGAAAAGAGGTTGTCATGGTTAAGCGTTCACGCAGAGATCCTGCGATTTGCAAGGAATGAAATATTCGCGATGGCCCAGCCGCACGGCTTTGGTTGGCTTGCCCGAGGTGGTGGCGGTGATTAGATCGAAAACCTCGCGGCCCACCTCATCGAGCGTCGCCTCCCCAGCGATGATGCGACCCGCGTTGAAGTCCATGTCGCCCGACATGCAGGCGTAGGTCTTGGGATTACCGCAAACCTTCAGCACGGGCGAAATCACGCTCTTCCTCGATTCGCCTGGGGAGTGAGCCACTCAGCAGGCGAACTCATCCGCCACCTCCATCGCGATTTTCGCCCATTCCCATAGCTTTTTCGGCTGGTAGCGCACCGTGGAGATGTCCTTCATGATCAGCTCCACGTGGCACCGGCCGCCCGTCTGGGTAAGAAAGGTTCGGAGTTCTTTCCGCGCCCCCTCCGGGTCCCAGTGATCGCGCGCAAAGATCGCCGGAGTCGGTTTGTGGCTGAGGATATAATCGCCCCCCACCTTGTCCACCAGGCGCTCGGTGTTGTTCCAGTAACTTGCTGAAATCTTGCGCAGATTCGGAATCCGGCGCAGCACTTCGATCTTGCGGTCCAGTGGCTCGCAGCAGCCGTAATATACCATTCCCCAACGCTCCAGCCAGCGCAGATCGTGCTTGACGGCGAACTCCCATTGCATCTCGGGTGAAACGTCGGAAAAGATTTGCGCGTTTGAGCAACCCCACATGTTATGGGGCTTCACGTAGCTGGGATCGAAGTCCGAGCCCGGCAGTGACTTGGTGTACCCGTAACCGCCCGATCCGATCCGGGTGTTATTGCAATCCAGCGCCAGTAAATTCATTTCCACGAACTGATCGAGTTCGGTGATCCACGCATCCACCATGCGCTCCACTGCGGTATGCACCAGGTCGGGCCGTTCCACCAGGTCGAGCATCGCCTCCTGTACACCCCACCATCGGATCAAGTAATCCCACGGTGTGAACCAAATATGCGTCTGCCCCATTTTCTTCACCGGCATGATGCCGCCATAGACCTCGCACATGGCCTGGTAATAAAGCTCCGTCGCCAGCTCGTTGTGGGTGACCACCGGCATCCTGATCTTTTCGAGATCCGGGAAATCCCGGATCTGAATATGGAAATGGCGCGACACCACATCGGCAGCCGGATCCGTGGTGGCGATATCGACATCTTCGAGGATTCCGAAGTCGGTGGAGTGAATCGCCAGCGGGCAGGTGAGGAAGTCGCTCACGATCATGTCGCCCGGAAGGTGCCGCCATTGATAGAGGGTGCGCCGCAATTCGCGTTCCTGCTCTTGCGCCCAGGGGTGCTCGGTGCGGAGCGTCAACTCGTCGTCGACGTCCATCTCATGCCAGCAGATTTCGTTGATCCAGACCATCGGACGCTCGGACTCGCGGTCGTTCAGCTTCCGCCAGAGTCGCGCCTTCTCCCTGTGAACCGGCAGCGCGGCGACCTCAGCCAATTCTCCGGCCAAGCGGCGCAGGACCTCTTTATCTTTTGGCAATAGTTCGATTTCTTCCGCCACGGGTAGTGGTGGCCGATGACTGGGGTCGTGCAACATGAGTGTGTACCTTGCCTCCCTGCTTCAGCGTGCCAGCTACCGAAACGCACAAGGAGTAACACGTTGCTTGTGCCACGTCAAGCCTGCGATGAGGCTACGGATAAGGAGTTCTTGGGGTTGTCCCCTCGGGTGAGACAAACAGTTAAGTCGACCCGACGGGTCGGTTAGTGATATTTGTGGCTGTCAAGGTCCAAGTTAAATTCGTCGAGGGTTTTGTGCGAGGTCGCGCCAATGAACTGACATGTCAACGTCCGCGCCTCGATCATGACTTTTACAAAGCCGAACTCACCATCATCACTATTGTTGTCCTCGTAGTGCTCGACCTGTGCCGAGTCACCCACAGGGAATTGGAACGACCCCAGGGTTACGGCCGGGAAAGGCGCCACTTGCGAGGCTCCACTCTCACCGTCACATTGGTCGGAGAGCACTTCGAGCGGAGAGTGACCACCACATCCGGCAACCAAGCAAGGCATGACCGTGCCGTCCGCAAAGATGTAAGTAAGGCGCTGGAACAGATGGGCGTGGGCCGAGAATATCGCGTCAGGCCGCTGCCCGCTATCTACAAATGCCCGTTGCAAGGCGAGAGCGAGATAGGGCGCATTGGCTGCGTTGGGAGTAGGCCCCTGCGATGGATCGCCGCGGACGTTGAAGTTGGACGCTCCAGAATAAGGTGGATAATGCACCGCCAGCAGCACAGCTTTCTTCGGCGAGTTCTGGCTGTTTGCGGCGGCCACCGTTTTCAATTCCCCCACAAGCCACTGATACTGCGGTCCTCGCGTGAAATCGGCATACGCCGTCGGATCGTCCAGCATGCCCCCGTTCACGATGTTCGAATACAGACCCACGATGTATGCGAGCGGAGTATCGAGGCGCCAGTAGACATAAGGCTGAATCATGGCGGGCCTTTGGTCGGTTGTATTCCCCATCCAAGGCACAGGCCATTTCGAAGCGTCGGAGCAAAAAGCTTCCAGGTAGTTGGTTATCGGCGTGGACTTCCCATCATGATTACGGGGGATAGAGACGATGCGCTTCGGATAGTTCGTGTACGGAGCATAGAACTGCGAGTTCCACAGCGAAGGTGTTTCATCGCCATCCGAGCCGTCCGTGGTCACGTCGCTCCCCTTCTCTGAATAGATGATGTCACCCAGGTGGTAGAAGAACGAGGTGTCGTTGGCGGCAGTTATCGCCTCGGCCACTGCTCCCGTATTAGTCCGCGTTTCGGGATCGCCGGAGCAGCCCACCATGGCAAAACTCATCTTTCCGGAGGAGACGATTCGCTGATCCTCGTCGGCATCAATGGCGCTGAAGTCGAGCGGCTTCTGGCCGGCGGGCGGCGCCGGGGGACTGGTCCAGACGCCGTGTTCCGCGCACTTCGTCAGCTTGTCTCCATTCTTGGACACGTGATCCTCCCACGGCACGCAAGCCCACGGCATGGAAATCGTGCCGTGGGCTGGTGGTTTGACTCCTCGCGCCGCTCCCTCGAAGTCTGAGACCTTTCGATCACAAGTCGATGGTGAGGGAAAAGCTATACTCAGACTCGTGGATGTAACTGTACCCGTTAATGGTCTGGTCCCACACGTCCAGGTAGAATGTGTGGGCACACTGCGTGGATGTCGGATCGCCTGTCACTGCCGCGACCCAGGGTGCCACCGAAGGGGGCGGTCCGGCCGCAGGAAGCACGGCGGTACTATTAATGCCAGCCCACAGCGGCCCGGGAAGGTGGTTGCTGTAGTTGTCGGAGGCCACGGGCTTCGACTTGTTGGCGCCCCAGAGGGCGGTCAAGTTCCAGCTCAGCAGATGCTGTTCCGGGTCGTCGGCGGTGATGACGAAGGTGAACGCATCCACTCCGGTCGTCACCATGGCGCAAGCACCCACGGGCGTGCCGCTATGGAGGACCTGCTCGATGGCGGCGGTGGGCCAGCCGTTGTCGATCTGCACCCAGCGGCTTTGGATGGTGGTCGGTGGCACGGTAATCCGGTTCTTGCTTGCGTCGAACAATTTGACGCTAATCTGGTGGATTCCATTGCTCAATATTGAGGTATCCAGAATGTAGCCGAGCGTGGGGTTGTACCAAAGCTGGGTCGGAGTTCGAACCGGATAGAAACCGCCGGCCAGCGGGTTTGTGGTCTGGAGAACGAATGTGGTCCCGTTCCAAAGGTAGTCGTCAAAGGATTGCAAAGGTTGCGAGCCATCGACCAGCAACTGGTAATAGCGGGCGTTAACGGGAGCGGCATAGACCCCCGCGTGGTTGATCATCAAGGGGAGCGAGGAGCCGAAGGGCGAATCCGTCACCTGCAGGAAGTAGCCCGGGGCCGTCGTGGCGAAGCCATCCGTTAGGTGGTTAATGGGGCTGCTGTTCTTGATGCTGCTCACATCCTCGATGCCCGTGAAGGCTTTGTTCCGTGGCACTAAGGCTTTGACTCCGGCCATACCGGCCCACGCCAAGAAAAGATGATTAGAAAGTGACTTTAACCGAGACGCTGGTCTTTACGGGCTTTCCCTTTACCATGGGCGGGTTGAATTTCCATCTTTTCGCCGCATCCATCACGGTGGGACCCACCCCGCTCGGGTCCAATAGGACAATGTCGGGCGAAACATCGCCATTTTCATCGATATTGATCTTCAGCGTAACGAAGCTTCCGCTCGGCGCCCCTCGCACGGGAGCCAGGGTGAGGTTCAAAGGCTTCAGCCCGCCCTCGACATTATACTCGGGAACCAACATGCCCTTTTGCACCGATCGTGACCAAGGACGGTAGGTACCCGAGACGATCAACGTGACAACCGGGGCATGAGTTTGAGGGGCCGCAGGGGCCGGGGGAGTAACAGGCGTCGGTGGCGGCGGGGGCTGAGGCTTGGGCTGGTTCGCTTGGTTAATCTGGGTGATGGCAGAGGGAATCTGATTCTCGGCGTAATCACGAGCTTGGCTGGCAGGAACTCCGCTGGCGGAGGCGAGGGTTTGGAACTGGCCCTTGAGCTGTTGGAGCGAGGCTACATCCTTGTTGTTCTTAGCCTGATTGTATTGGTTGGTCAGGTTCTGCAAGTCCGACTGCTCGGCGGACTCCAATTCATTCTTGAGTTGGTTCGCGTCTCCGCCCATTTTGCTGAGGGTGGGAAGGAGCGCAGCGGCATCCCCATACTTCTTCTGGCTCTCCAGGTCATGGAACTTTTTCAGATTATCCTGCAACGCATTTTCTGTTTGTTGTTTTTGTTGATTGGCCGCCACGACCTGGTCGATCTGTTGGACGCGCGACTGCGCTTGAGCTTGGAGAGGTCCGGGCTTTGCGGCGACATCCTGAAATCGCGTCAACGCGCCAGTCAAATCGCCTCTGCTTTGCGCTGTGTCGGCCGCCGCAAATTCCTGTTTGGTCTGTAGGATTCCCTTGACGGTTTCCAATTGCGATTGTGCTTTTGGTACCAAGGTCGATCCCGGCACGTTCAGGTCGAGAACCTGCTGGAACAATACCCGCGCCCGAGCGTAGTTTTCCTGCTCGAGGGCAGCCTCGGCCTCGTTATACTTTTCTTTTTCCAAGGCCGAGGCGTCTTGTCCGGACTGCAGTGCCTTTACACTGTCAAGGGCTTGGAGAGCCTGGTCTTTCATCGAGCCATTTAAGTCGGCCACCTTCTGATAAAGCGCCACGGCATCATCCCACTTCTTTTCCTGTTGCGCGGCTTTTCCCTGGGAAAAGAGGGTGCTTTCCTGGTTTTCGATATCTTGTCGGTGCGTAATCTGAAGGATGGCTTTCTCCGCTTCGGGCTCCAAAGCTCCCTTCCGGGTGGCCAGTTCGCGCCACTTGCCCAGGGCGGCATCGAGATCATCATGCTCCTGTAAGAGCCTGGCGTCGTGCTCGAGCTGAATCTCCTCCGCTGATGCAGATAATTCTCCTGCCGGGTGCGCGTGATGATAGTAGAGGAAGCCGCCGATGCTCAAGGCAAGGGCCAAGGCAATCCCCCCGAGCATCATCCCGAAAGATCGCCGGGGTTTTTGGGTTCCACCCCCCACGGGAGGAGCGGGCCTGATGTGCTGAGCGGGCGTTCGCGCTTTCTTCTGTATGAGCTGCTCTAGTAACGCCGCAACCCTTGGATCCGCCGGGAATTGCTCCTTCACGTTACTCAGCAACATGGTAGCGCGGAGAATATCATTTCCGGCGAGAGACTTGGTAGCCTCGGCGAGCTGAGTCTCTCGCCATTTTGCCTTGTCGATTGCCCCCCCCGCTCCGGGGGAACCCCCGGCCGCCGCCGGCTCAGCCAGGTGCTTGATCACCACCTGGAGTTTCTCCCGGACCTCGTCCGCATCAGGAAACTCTTTCTGCAAGGCAGCAAGCTCCCGCTGCGCCTCGGTGTACTTCCCTTCCGAAACCAGGTTGTCGGCCTTCCACAAAACCTCCTTAAGCCGGAAATCGTTCTCTCGTGAGAGCCGATCCCGCCGAATTTCACTCAGGAGGCTAGACGCCTGGGGATTATTCTGGTCCAGTTCGAGAACCTTCTGGAGCTCCAGTTCCGCCCCCGTCAGATCTCCTTGCTTCAGGGCCTTTTGGCCGGCCGTCAGCGCTTCGCGGACCTGTCGCAGCCGGTCCTGCTCCCGCGCGGCCCGCTCCTTCAGGCTACGCGCTTGCGTATCGTTCGGATTCAGCTCCAGGGCTTCCGCCAGGGCGCGAACGGCATCAGCAAATTCTCCCCGGTTGAAGGCCTGTTCGCCCGCTGAGACCAATTCCCTCACTCTTGGCAAAGACGAGAGCCGGTGGAGTTCCGCCGTAATTTCAGAGTTGAGCTGTTTCGCTTCCCCCTGGGTTCTATCGAGGATCAGGATGGCGCGGACCTTTTCCTGAGCGCCGTTCAGGTCGCCTTTCTCCTTCATTTGCCGGGCTTCCACAAGCAGGTCGCCAATCAGGCTACGCTGCAGGCTTTGCCCGATGGGTTCAAGATCCGCCAATAACTCGTCCAAGGACTGGTAGCGCTCCCCGACATTCTTCTTGAGGCCTTTGGCGATGAGATTGTCCAGCTCGACGGGCACTCCTGGGCAGCAGCGGCTTAATGGTTCTGGTTCCGAAGTCAGAATCTTGCCGACAATGGCGCCGAAATTCGATCCGTCGAAAGGCTTCTTATAGGAAAGAAGCTCGTAAATGACGCACACCACCGACCACAGATCGGACCGTCCGTCTACATGCCCCTCGTTGAGCTGTTCTGGAGAAGCATATTGAATGGTCCCCATGAACATGCCAGTCTTGGTGAGGGTCGTGGTCTCGAGATGCACAATCCCGAAATCGACGACCTTTACGGTACCGTCGTTCTTTACCAGGATATTCCCGGGCTTGACGTCGCGATGGACAATGCCATTCTTATGCGCGTGATCGAGCCCCAGGCAGACCTGCTCCGCCAATTTCAGCTTGGCTGCCAGGGGGATTTGCGCCCGCCGCGCGATGATGCTTTGCAGGCTTTCGCCTTCCACGAACTCCATGGCGATGTAAGGGTGACCCTCAAATTCCCCGAGATCGAAAACCGTCACGATATTGGGATGCTGGAGAGTTCCGGCAGACTGCGCCTCTCGATAAAAGCGCGTGAGAATTTCGGGATTGGAAACCAAATCAGGAGTGACGGTCTTCAGCGCTACGAGGCGCCCAATCAGAGGGTCACGGGCTTTGTAAACAACTCCCATGCCCCCCTGGCCCAACACGCCGAGGATATCGTACTTGCCGATTTTCTGCACGACCTTCTGACCCATCAGCTTGAAACCTCGCCCTCGCTGATCGTCACGAGGATATCACTGGTCTTGTCATGCCTTTACGCCTACGTGCCTGCCCGACAAAATCCGTGGCGATTTCGCCGGTTGCAACCTCTAGTTCCAGCCGCACGTTCGGATCCCAGACCCTTCAGATAATTTGCTCTCTAAATCCCCCAGCCACGCGGCCATTAGGGAAAAACGTCAAGATCTTAGCTCCGCTGTTTCGTCGTTTTTGGGCCGTCCTGGGTATTGGGCAAGCCCCAGCGCAAAGTTGGAGAGGGTCTCCAGGTTGGGTATTGAGGTCGATATAGAGGGCAGAAGAATACTGCAAATAGAATCCTTCCCTCTCCAGGCTGACTCAGGCTAGCTCCGCTCCGAGCAGGAAACACATCATTCTATCGAAACTTTTGAGATTTGCAAGTCGCCGCGCCGTGTTAGGCTTAGCTCTGATAAAATCGAGTAGGACAACTGTCTCAGGAGTGCTGATTGCCGAAAATGAAGATCGCCGAACAAGAATCCGTCTTCACCGTGCAAGGAGCCTGGCACATCCGCGTGTTGGGCATCGTACTCGCTGGCGGCAAGGGAACCCGGCTGTTTCCCCTCACTCGGGAACGCGCCAAGCCGGCCGTTCCCTTCGGCGGCAAATACCGGATCATCGATTTTGTCCTCAGCAATTTCATCAACTCCGGAATCAACTCGATCTACGTGCTCACCCAGTTCCGCAGCCAATCGCTGCTCCAGCATCTGAGCGAAGGATGGCAGTTCAGCGGACTGCTGAAGAGCTACTTCATCATCCCCGTGCCGGCCCAGATGCGTTCGGAGGACGAAACCTGGTACCAGGGTACTGCCGACGCCATCTTGCAGAACATCAACCTCGTCCAGCAATCCGACCCGCACGTGGTGGCCATCTTCGGCGCCGATCACATCTACCGCATGAACATCGCCAGCATGATCGACTTCCACATGGCCCGGCACGCGGAAGTGACCGTCGCCGCCATCCCCGTGCCCCACAAGCACGCCGCCGAACTCGGCGTCATTGAGGCCAACGAGGACGGACGCATCTTGGCCTTTCACGAAAAGAACCCCCATGCGCCCACCCTGCCCGGAGATCCCAACCAGGTCTACGCCTCCATGGGAAACTACATCTTCTCCAAGAGCACTCTTGTAGATATGCTCCAGGCTGACAGGAATGACCCCGCGAGTCACCACGATTTCGGCAAGGACATTCTGCCCAAGCTCGCCGGCAGCGCCCCCATTTACGCTTACAACTTCCAGACCAACCGCATCCCTGGCGAGCCCGAAGACTCCATCCCCTACTGGCGCGATGTCGGCACCATCGACGCCTACTACGAAGCCAACATGGACCTGCGTTCCGTCAAGCCTGAACTCAACCTTTATAATCGCCAATGGCCGCTGCGCAGTGCCAGCTACCCCGATCCGCCCGCCAAGTTCACCTTCGACGAGGCTCATCGCCGCGGCGAGGCCATCGACAGCATCGTATCCGGCGGATGCATTCTTTCCGGGGGAGTCGTGCGCAACTCCATTCTCGGACGCGGCGTCCGCGTCCACACCGGCGCCCTCGTGGAAGGCTGCGTCATCATGGACAACTGCGACATCGGCCGCCACGCCAAGGTGCGCCGCGCCATCCTGGACAAGAACGTCCGTGTTCCCGAAGGCGCCCTGATCGGCTACGATCTCGATGCCGACCGCGCGCGCGGATGGCACGTGACTGATTCCGGCATCGTGGTCATCGGCGGAGAACGCAGCCCGGTGCCAGTGGCGGCTCTGGTCATCTGATGGAACGACAGGTACTGGTTGATTACGCCATATCCGGCGTTCCTATGCCTGATCGAGAGACATCCGTGAAACGCCGGACTCTATCCTATTCCAGCACGAAAATGTTCTTCTTTGCGCAGATCTCCTTCAGGACTTTCGGCCATACCGTTACACTGACCTCACCCAGGTGAGCCTTTCTGAGCAATAACATCAGCGTGCGTGATTGGCCGATCCCGCCGCCAATCGACAGAGGAATGTGGTTGGTCAAAATCCCCTGGTGGTAGGGCAGCTTCATGAAATCGAGCTGATGGGCCAGTTCCAACTGTCGTTTCAGGGTTTCAGCGGTCACGCGGACACCCATCGAAGTCAATTCATGCCGCCGTTTTGTAACGTGGTTCCATACCAGAATGTCACCATTCAAACCGTGCGTCGGCTTGCCGGTTTCTTTACTCGTATCCGTGACCCAATCGTCGTAATCAGCGGCGCGATTCTCGTGGGGATAACCATCTTTCAAAGGCCAGCCAATCCCAATGATGAAGATTGCCGGATACTCCTGCAGTACTTTTGTCTCGCGCTGCTTGCGCGGCAGATCAGGGTACATATCGAGGATATCTTCGGCATGCAGGAAGGTCAGTTTCTCCGGCAGACTGGGATATCTTGCGTCGCGCAGTTGCGGGAACAACTCCAGGGCATAGCGTTCCGCGCCCACCAGCACTCTCCAGATGCCGCCGACGACTTCCTTCAAAAAGGCCAGGTTGCGCTGTTCGGCGGTCATGACTCGCTCCCAGTCCCACTGGTCGACGTACGCGCTGTGGTCATGATCAAGGAAGTAGTCCTTGCGGACGGCTCGCATATCCGTACAAATGCCCTCGCCCACTTGGCAATGGAACTGTTTCAGCGCGACTCTCTTCCACTTTGTGGCCGCCTGCACGACCTGAGCATCGATGGGGTGCTTATCGTAATCGTTGGAAATATGGAACGAGACCGGCGTGCGCGATCCATCCCGGTCCAGCATGTCATTCACGCCGCTTTCGACGTCCACGATCAGCGGCACCTCGACCATCATCAGGTTTAGTTCTTTACAGAGGTTATCTGTGATGTACCGTTTTACCTGGAAGATCGCCTGCTGGGTTTCTTTCTCGGTCAACAGGGAGCGATAGTCTGACGGGAGAATCTTTTCCAATTCGTTGTAGTCGCCAATACCTGGGCCTGCGAGATCAGCTTTCTTGTTCGATTTGACTGTATTCATTATCCTCATCCTTCCCTTTGCGGACACTCTTTCAGTACTTCTCCCAGTGCAGCACGTCTGACAGGGGCCGCTTGCTCTTTTCCGGGCTCTCCGCCGAATAGCCAATGGGAATCAGGCTGACCAACTTGTAACCTTGAGGTGCTCCAACCAGGCGGCAGATTTCCGCAGCATAGGACTTCTTATCCCCGGCGACCCAGCACGAGCCCAAGCCGTGGGCGCGGGCAGCCAGGAGGATGTTCTCCGTGGCGGCGCTGCCGTCTTCGAGGTAATACTTCGTGTCCCTGCATAGGACGAGCACACACGCCGGCGCGTCCGCGATGAACTTCCCATAGTCGGTGGTCGTGGCAATTCTACGCAACATCCCGGGATCAGTCACAGCGACGAATTCCCACGGTTGTATGTTAACGGCAGTGGCCGCCAGCCGCCCGCAATCAACGATGTCCTCGATGATTTTTCCCGGCACCGGTTCCCCCTTGTAGGTGCGGACAGAGCGGCGTGTTTTCAACACCTCAATCGCGTCCATGGTTGCAGTCCCTTTCCGGCTGTCACGAGAGCCCCTCACGCAAGCGAGGTTGCGACTCACCGCGGCGCTCCTCTGGAGGGTGATAGGAGTGCGTTGTCGCTGTCGACCTCCGCGGCCCACCCAGATTCCGGGATCGGTAAGTGGCCGGTGTGCGAACTCCGCCACCACTGGAAACGCCGATAAACCTTCCGCATGTCGTTGGGAATCGCAGACTCGTCCCTGGCCATCGTCGATCCTCCTTGCCGCCGCTGGGCATGAGACAAACGCTGCCACTACGGCAAGGTCGAGTTGAGCATCTCGGTGGTCACTTCAAAACCGGCCATCGGAAGCCGTCCGAGAGTAAATTGTTTTACCCCGCCGACTGCTCCCTAGGCAAGTCCATTTTTGTTCTCCGGCTTCGCGAAATGCACTTCGGCCCGTGCCCCTGCCGGCTAACTGGGCCCCCACTTAAATGACGGTTTGCCCGGAGCTCCGCAACCGATGGCCAAGCCCAGAAAGATAATGCCTCGATCGTCAGGGAAAGGAGCGGGCTTGCACCACGTCGAACCGTCGTGCATATCTGAGACCCGAAGCAGGCTGATCTGATAGTGTTTTCCATCGGCGGTGGCAGTCGTTCGAAGCTCGTAGGGCTTCAGGCTTTCAGCGGAGAAGCTCAATGGAGCCTCGTTAGGTCAGCACCCAAGGGGTGAGCGACAGAATCAGCCTTTTCAGCTCTTCTTCAGCGCCTCTCGCAAGGTCGATTTCCAATGTTCCGGTGCCTTCAGCCGAAGGATCAAAGGCCGAGCGGAAGGCAGAAGGGAGTGGGCAGAGGGATAAGCATCGGTTTTTGCAGGACCAACGCCAAATTGTCTTGATAGGATGGACATTGTGCTTAGGTTTCTGGTACGAAGCCAATTTCAAGTGGCAAGGGCGTTTGCCGGGGTGTCAGTTTTTCACTTCGGTGGAAACTGGTCAGTGGAGGGAAGCCATCGGCCAAGGGGCTGGATCTGAAAACTGATGACCGACCACTAACCACTGGAGTGACGTGAACCGAAAGAGGAAGATCATGGCTTCTACTCACACCTTGATTGTCGAGCCCGATGACGGCCGCACCCTGGTTCTCCAGGCCTTGAACGCAGCGGCGAAGAGCATCGACCTCACCATTTACGAGCTCAGCGATCCGCAGATTATGTCGGCGCTCGAGTCGGCCCAGGCGCGGAAAGTCGCGGTGCGCATCCTCTACAACTGGTACTCGTTCACCCCCCGGATGCAGCAGACCGACATCACGCCCGCGATTCAGCAGCTAACCAGGGCGGGGATCCAGTGCCAACCAGCGCCGCGCACCTTCGAGGTGACGCACGAGAAGGCCTTCGTAATCGACGGCGCCACGGCGATCGTTATGAGCTTCAACCTCACCACCGAGTACTTCGGAACCACGCGCGACTTCGGGATCGTCACCACCGTGCCGGCCGAGGTGGCGGAGATCGACGCCGTGTTCCAGGCCGATTGGTCTGGCAACGCGATCACACCGAAGGTGGCCTCGCTGGTGTGGAGTCCGGTCAACTCCAGCGCCAAGTTAACGTCGCTGATCGCCAGCGCCAAGAAAACTCTCGATATCTATTGCGAAGAGGCTGATGATCCCGGGACGCTGGGGGCGATGGTAGCGGCGGCCAAGCGGGGCGTGAAGGTGCGCTTCATTGCCGCCGTGCTCAGCGCGGAAGGCAAGATCAACGGCAACGCGCGCGGCGTCACCACCCTGGGAAACGGGGGAGTGAATGCTGTCTGCAAGACGTTCCTTTATATCCACGCCAAGATGGCCCTGGCCGATTACGGGACGCCGAATGCGCAGGCCTATATCGGCTCGGAAAACTTCTCCTGCGTCTCTCTGACTAAGAACCGCGAGTGCGGGATCATCGTCAGCGAGTCTGCGATCCTCGACCGGCTGAACACGACTTACGCGTCCGACTGGGCAAAGCCCAGTGTCACCGTGACGCCCGACACCACGCCGCTCACACCATGCAGCGGGGAATCGACGGCGCCGACGAAATCCAAGAAAGAGGGTGGGACCACACCGGAACCAAAACCAATCAAGACAATGGCCGAAGTCAATGCTAACACGGGCAAGCACCGCTGAGGCGAGCCAACGACTTTGAATTCCGCCAACGGTTCTGGCTGATCGCGGTTGGAGGCTTTCCTTATGGACAATTTCCCTGTCCGCTGGAGGTTCAGTTCTCTCATCAATCCTCAGTTTAATCCTGCCATTAATCCCAAGGTCAACGCTTCGCTGAATCCCCTTTATAATTGCCTGATCAACCCGGAGCGCAACGCCCGCATAGGTCCCAAATTCAATCATTCCATGAATCCAAAATTTGCGCCTTATCTCAATCCCAATTCCAATTCGGCCCTCGACCTCGGAAAGACCAAGAAGTTTTCCGGTATCTATCGAATGACCCCCGATGGCGAGGTCCAGGGCTACGTCGTCCATACGAGTAACAAGGCTGTTTTCCTCCTATTTGATGAGAACCTCCGATGGGTAGCCTATGCCGTTGACAACGGCCGCCAAGGGTACAACCTCTTCTGTCCCGAGGGACAGTGGAAGGGTTACCTATTGAAGAACGCCGCCGGCGGGCTGAACGAATTCACTCTGGAAGGTGAGTGGGTGGCGTTGATACAGTAAACGCGGCGTGGGCCCCTGGTTGCGAGCCTTGCCGTGGATATCAACCCACGCTCGCGCCACGGGTTCACGGTTGCCCGGGGCATGCCTGGGGCGCAATTCAACCGCACGGCCCAAGGCTTGGTTGCAACCAGGAATGCGCGTACAATCTTCGTGGTCGTTTGAGTCCCTGAGTTTGGGGCCACTTACTGGAGAGATGAGGTGCAACCCGATGCCGAACCGTGACTCTTTTGGCGAGATTCATTTAGATGTGACTGGGGGCCGTGAAAGGGTCCAAGCGAAGCCTGATTCTGAAACCCCTTTCCGAATCGCGATCCTGGGAGACTTCAGCGGCCGGGCGAATCACCATTTGATCGAGATCGGTGATGCCCTGGCGGGTAAGCGGCCCATACTGGTGGACCGAGACAACTTCGACTCTGTCTTCGCCAAGATCTCGCCCCGTCTGGATTTGGTACTAGGTGACGAAGGCGATCATGAAACTGCCCTGAAGTTTGGCGAGCTAGAGGATTTCCATCCCGACCGGCTCTTCCGGCAAGCCCAACTATTTCGCAAGCTCCGCGAAATTCGGGACAAGCTCAGTGATCCGGCGACGTTCGCAGAGACGGCGGAGGAGATAGGGATCGTGGGAGAACGGCCTAGCGTCACTCCACCGCCCCCCCCCGCGCCTCAAAGGATTACGAATGCTGATGTACAGCAGGTCGTGTCGGGGAATTTCTTGGATCAAATGGCGGAGGAGACGGAAGCCAGAGCCAGCCAATCCGCCGCCTCCCGCGCACCCGACCCGTGGACCTCATTCGTCCATAAGATTGTTGCTCCCCACGTCGTCTCCAAAGCTGACCCTCGCCAAGCGGAGGTCATGGCGCTGATTGACCGGGTGACGAGCGCCCAGATGCGCGCCCTCCTTCATCTCCCCGAGTTACAAGCCCTGGAGGCTGCGTGGCGAGCCGTCTTCTTCCTGGCCCGCAACATCGAGACCAGCGAGCGTCTCAAATTGTTCCTGATCGATGTGAGCAAAGAGGAACTGGCGCGGGACCTTGCCTCTTCCCAGGACTTGAGCTCCACGGGGATTTACCGGTTGCTGGTGGAAAAGACAGTGGGTACACCGGGCGCTGAGCCTTGGGCGGTGCTGGCGGGAAACTTCACCTTTGAGCCTTCACAGCGGGATGCGGTACTGCTCGCGCGCATGGCAAAGGTCGCCGCCTTAGCGGGCGCTCCGTTTCTGGGGGGTGCGAGCCCGCATCTGTTGGGGTGCGAGTCGGTTGCCGACTTGCCTGACCCGCGCCAGTGGACCAAGCAGCCCACCCCTGAAGCCGCCGCGGCGTGGGCGACCTTGCGGGGTCTGCCCGAAGCCCGTTATCTGGGATTAGCCTTACCCCGCTTTCTTCTGCGGTTGCCGTACGGGAAGGATACCGATTCGACGGAATTGTTTGAGTTCGAGGAGCTTCCTGATGCCGCCGCTCACGAAGATTATCTTTGGGCAAACCCAGCCTTCGCAGCGGTCTTGCTCTTGGCACAGAGTTTCGCTGAGCAGGGCTGGCATCTTCGACCGGGGACGGCCTCCGAAATCGATGGTTTGCCCATTCACATTCTCACTGTTGAGGGCGAGTCCCGAACTACGCCCTGCGCAGAAGTTCTTATGACCCAGTCGGCAGCCGAGCGGATGATGGAATTGGGCTTCATGCCGCTTGCTTCTCTGAAAGACCGGCCTACCGTCCGCTGGGTTCGCTTTCAGTCCTTTTCGGAGCCGCTCAGTGCATTGGCGGGGCGCTGGTGAGTCGAGTCCCGTGACCGCTTGGTTTAGTGCTTTACGGAAGCGTAAAAAATCAACACAAGCACCGTGTGTACAGAATACGCTCGGAACCTCTTTTGGCGGGCACGGGACTAGTGGCCGAAAAATTTCTCTAAGGTCTCAACCTCACGCTCCGCCAAACTCATATATTTCTTCGCCGCCACAGGGTCCTTGGCATTCATCGCCGCGTCAAACTTATCCATGTACATTTTCATACGGGCCTGTGAGGCAGAAACATCAGATCGCAAGTTGTTGCCTCCGGCCGCCATTTGCTTGCGCAGGCTCTCCACACTATCGTTTGCGGCCAGGGCACGGACGGCCAGCTTGTCATGCTGATCTGTCAGTTCCTCGAGTTCCTGCGCGCTGACGGCGTTGTTCTCCGCGGGTGGTTGCGCAACCTGGCCTGCCCCGCCAGCCCCTGGAAGCGAAGCGTTCTGCCCTCCTGCCCCCGCCTGATTGAGAGGAGTGTTGCGGTTCTTCGAGGACTTCTTTGGGGTGTGCGTCGTGCTCCCGCCTTGATTGACCGGATTCTCAGTGGAAGGCGACCCTGAAGGTAGGCTCGATGAAGCTCCCGATTCCACTGGAGGGTTGCTGGCATTACCCGCGCCGAATGCGCCGGCGGCTTGGGTTGCGTCGGGGCCAGGAGAGGTTGAAGCGCTGGAAGAATTCGGCGCCCCCGTCTGCGGCTGCGTGCTGGTGTCGGCGGTTGGGGTGTTAGGCGCCCCGGTATTGGGCGTAGCGGGCGTGGTCACCTGGGCGGTTTGGTCTCCGCTGGCTCGCGTCTTCAAGAAGCGTGGAAGTTGCGTCGCGGCCAGGAGAAGAATCGCCAGCGCAATCAAGGCCCCCAGCGTCATGTACAGCCCGCGATAACCTTTGGAGCGGCTGGGCGGCGGGACGCCGTGGGAGGGCTCAGGCGGAGGCAACGTAGCCGCCGCGGGAGCCTCCGGCTGAGGGGCCATTACCGTGGGCAGATTGGCGGTGGGGAGGTGACCCCCCGGAGGAAAAACTGTCCCGCCCACGGCCAACGGCTGCGTGGGTGTCGGCGGAGCCGGCGCTGTTTGCATTGCCATCAAACCCGTTGTGGATGCCTGCATCGGGGTCAAGTTGAGAAGCGCAGGGGTGATGCTTCCTAAGGCCGCGCTGAATGCCTCGGCGGTTTGAAACCGCTTGGCGCGGTCCTTTTCGAGAGAGAGCACAATGATGTCATTGAGAGCTTTGGGCAGTTCGGGTCTGATTTCGATCGGCGGCATGGGAGTCTGTTGCAGTTGTGCAATCATGATGTCGAAATCGCTCTTGCCCTGGAAGGGCCGCGAACCCGTGACCAACTCGTAGAGAGAAACCCCGACCGAGTACAGATCCGAACGGCCATCCAGCTCCTCGCCCTGCACCTGCTCGCCCGACATATAGAAGAGCGAGCCCATGGTGGTGCCGGTCTGGGTCAGCTTGCGTTCGGTTTTGGATTTGGCGATGCCAAAGTCCATGAGCTTGATCACGTTGTCGGCGGTCAGCATCATGTTGGCAGGCTTGATGTCCCGATGAATGACGCCGCGCTTATGAGCGTACCCCAGCGCCGCCAGGACCTGTGTAATGTAGCCAATGGCATCCGCGATGGGAACCGGCCCCAACTTAATTCTTTCCTCCAGGGTCGTACCCTCGACGAATTCCATGACCATGAGGAGTTGATTCTCCAGGCGAAATGCGGTCCGGAGACCCGCGATATTGGGATGATTCAAGCTTGCCAGCACCTTGATTTCGCGAGTGAAGCGGTCCGCCAACTCTTGGTCATCGGCAAGATTGGGCAACAACACCTTCAAGGCATCGGTGCGGTCAGAAATAGTGTTTTTGACCTTATAAACCCTACCCATCCCGCCTGCGCCCAACAGACCGATAATCTGGTAATCCCCGACGGTGTCTCCGACTTGAAAGCTCATCGTTGACCTCCTGTTTGGAAAGCACCCGCTACTGCACCGTTTGCACGGCGTCGCCTACCTTGGGAGGCGTTGACCCGGAATAAGTACCCGTGGAAGAGGTCTCATCCGCTTCGGTAATCGTCACATCGCCCAACCTAGTCTCCATGACCTTCAGGACCTTGCCTGTCGCCGGGTCGCGGATTTCCTTGCCTTTGCGGAAAACGCCTAAGTGGTCGCCGACCTTGACACCGGCTTTGGTGCCCACGTTCATGATCAGGGTATTACCAGTGGCATCAGCAACCAAACCTGAAACGTTAACCACCACGGTGGGCAGCGAGTCAGCTTTGTCGTCAAGTTGTTGGCCCAAGCTGGCGACCGAGGCATTCACGGCTTCGCCGAGGATGGTGTTGGCAAAATTGCTGCTGCCCATGTCGACCCCCCCGCCGCCGCCACCGCTCCCGCTGCCGCCGCCGCCACCAAGCCTAAAGCCGCCGCGCTTGGATTGTCCGGTGCCCGTTGCCACCGCCAGGATTTCGGCCGTGTTGATATCGATTATTTTGGCGGTAACGTTTACGACGGCCTTGGACTCATTCTTGCCGACTCCGCCGAGGCCGAACTTTCCCAGACCATAGCCTCCACCGCCCACTCCCTGGTGCGTATCGTCGCGTCCAAACTGGGTGATGCTGCCGGTGATGATGGCGCTCACTCCCAGGATGCGGCCGATCTTGGCGGCAGATGTAGGATCGACGCGGTCGCTGTTCGAAAAATTCTGTTCTTTCAGGATCTTGTCCATGGAGTTGCGGTCAATGACGCGATATTTTCCGTCCTGAACGAGCTTCTGCTCCAGCAAAAGCGAGATGCCTTTGCCCACGTCCTGGTCCGTGCCAAAGTAAGCCTGCACCGCTGAACGCACCGTGCCATAGTCAAAATCCAAAACTGCCACGAGCTTCTTGTTCTGCGCCCACGCCCCTGACGTCACCGCCAGCATTACAAAAAGCATCCCCAAAACCTTTTTCATTGTCTCCTCCGGAAAAGAACTCGAGCGGCCGGAACCAAAGGTCGAGGCACCCCCAGCCTTCGAGCAGGCGGTCGTCCCTACCCGCTACGACTCTGACGCCAGGCGAATCCACCGCGGCTCATGGCCGCTCCACCCTCCATTTACAGGGTAGTTTTTAATCCAAATTTTGTCCGGCCCAAGTTCCCAGAATTCTGTCTACCTAATCTTGATGGACTGATTGTAACACCTCATGGTGAAGAATGAAAGCGCCTTGATGAAATGGTAATGACCCACGGCGAGTGACAAGTGACGACCTGCCTTCTCTGGCGGGAGAGGGAGATGGCCCGCAGATGATCAGCGGCGATCCCTTGACCGATTTCCGCGTCCAGGTGATTGGCATCGACCCGTTGTCAGACGCGGCGGATGGTCGGTTCCGAGGGCGGAACGGCACTAGCCTTCCCGGAGCGGCCGCCGTCCGGCGCTACCTTTTTGGCCCACGATGTCCGGTATCATCGCGGCGGAAGAAGGCGCCCAGTTCCAGGAGGCCATAAACCAGCAGGCAAAACCAGAAGTCGACCACGGTTCCCAGGTCGACTGCCCACGTGCGGTGTTGCGCGGCGGGTGGCAGGTGTGGCGACAGCGCAAAATACAGGGCGTTGCCGAGCAGGATAGCTACCAGGAACTTTATCCATTTGGCGCGCGTGAGAGGCATGGGTGCAACTATAATAGTCAAATCGGAGAAGAATGGCGAACTCCAAACTCACAGCCGCGTCCGAGGTTCAGTTCCTGAAAGGTGTGGGTCCTGTGCGCGCCGAACTGCTTGCCTCGCGCGGCATCCGCACGGTGGAGGACCTGCTTTACTACACCCCGTTTCGTTACGAAGACCGCACGCGCCTGACGCGCATTCGCGACCTCGTGCCCGGCCAGACCACCACGGTCTTCGCGCGAGTCCTTACCTGTGGCCTGATGCGCACCCGCCGCGGCCTTTACATCTACGACCTTGCTGCCAGCGACGCCAGTGGCATGTTGCGTTGCAAGTGGTTCAATGCGGTTTACCTGGAGAAGAACAAAGTTTTCCATGCCGGGCAGCAAGTGTTTTTCTATGGCAAAGTGGACCGCGGCCGTTACGGCACGGGGACGATGGAGATCATCCAGCCGCAATTTGAAATCCTGCCCGAGGAGGAAGCGGAGGGCGGCGACTCCCTGGAAATGGGCCGCGTCGTGCCCATTTATGAATCCATCGCGTCGCTGGGGCCGCGCATGCTGCGCCGGCTGATGTGGGCGGCGCTGGAGGGCCTGGGCGACGAAATCCCGGACCGGCTGCCGGCGACCGTGGTGCAAGAAAACCGCCTGCTCGACCGCGCCTCCGCGGTTTGCCAAACGCACTTTCCCGCGGGCGAACAAGACCTGGATAAACTCTGCGCTTTCCGCACTCCGGCGCAAGTGCGATTGATCTTCGAGGAGTTTTTCAGTGTGGGCGCAGGTTTGGCGCTGAAGCGCCGCAAGGACAAGGCCGTGGTGGGAATTGAGTTTCGGGTGAAGGAGAGCGCCCGCCACGCCATTCGCAAAATTCTGCCTTTTCACCCCACCAGCGCGCAGAAGCGTGTGCTGAAAGAAATCGTAGACGACATGTGTTCGGTGCGCCCCATGAATCGCCTGCTGCAAGGCGACGTGGGCTCGGGCAAGACCATCGTCGCCGTCCAGGCCGCCATCCTGGCGATTGAAAACGGTTATCAGGTGGCGCTGATGGCGCCCACGGAAATCCTTGCCGTGCAGCATTACCTCTACATCAAACAGTTGTTCCGCCCGCTCGATTACCGCGTGGAGCTGCTCATCAGCGCGCGCAAGGAGGCGGAGAAGGCGGAAATCAAGCGCGACATCGCCGCGGGGGCCGTCCATCTGGTCATCGGCACGCACGCGCTCATTGAGGAGGACGTGCGCTTTGCCCAACTCGGCTTGGTGGTGGTGGATGAGCAGCATCGCTTCGGCGTGTTGCAGCGCTTCGAACTGATGCGCAAAGGCTATCATCCCGACGTCCTGGTGATGACCGCCACGCCCATTCCCCGCACCCTGGCGCTGACGCTTTATGGCGACCTGGATTTTTCCGTGATCGACGAGTTGCCGCCCCACCGCACGCCCATCGTGACCAAGCTCATGGAGGAGCGCGACCGCGAGAGCGCATATACTTTCCTCCGCGAAAAAGTGCGGCGCGGCGAGCAGGCTTACGTTGTCTGCCCGGTGATCGAGGAGGGTGGTAAGCTGGACCTCAAGCCCGCCGTGCGCATGTACGAGCACTTGGCGCGCAACGTCTTTCCGGAATTTCGCGTGGGCCTGCTGCACGGCCGCCTGGCGAGCGAGGAGAAGGAAGACATGATGCAGCGCTTCAAGCGCGGCGAGGTGCAGATTCTGGTGGCGACCACGGTGGTGGAAGTGGGTGTGGATGTGCCCAACGCTACGATCATGCTCATCGAGCACGCCGACCGGTTCGGATTGTCGCAGCTTCACCAGCTTCGCGGGCGCATCGGGCGCGGGAGCAAGAAATCCTATTGCCTGCTCATGGCGGAGGAGCGCCGCAGCGAAATTTCCCAGGAGCGCCTGAACACCATGGTGGCCACCACCGACGGCTTTCGCATCGCGGAGATCGACCTGAAGCTGCGCGGCCCGGGCGAGTTCTTCGGCACGCGCCAGTGGGGAATTCCGGCGTTTCGGATCGCGAACCTTTTGCGCGACCAGGAAATCCTGGAATGGGCCAAACGCGAGGCGGCGGAATTTGTAGCGAACCCACCCTCGCCGGAAGAATTGGAGGCCTTCGTCACTTACCTCCGCACCGAGTGGCCGCGCCGCTACGGCCTGGCGAGCGTGGCGTAATTGATTCATTTGGTCATTGAATCGTTGAGTCATTGAAAGACGCTGACAGTATCGTGAGTCAGTGAACAACGTCATTGCCGAACAACCCAGTAAGGCAATTGACCGAATGACTATATGATTCAATGACCCGATGACCCAATGAATCAATGATCCGATGACCCGATTATGAGAATCATCGCCGGCACCTACCGCGGTCTTCGCTTGCGCACCTTGGGGGGCGGGAATCTGCGTCCCACCACCGACCAGATGCGCGAAACTTTGTTTGACGTCCTCGGTCCGAGCGTGGAGGGCGCGACTTTTCTCGATGCTTACGCCGGAACGGGCGCGGTGGGCCTGGAAGCCTTGAGCCGCGGCGCGCGCGACGTGGTCTTCATCGAGCATCACCGCGCCGCGGCCCAACTGATCCGGCAGAACCTCGCGGCGCTCAAGATTGATTCCGGATACGCGCTCCTCACCTGCGCCGTCCTGACGGGCCTGGAGCGGCTGGAGAGCCAAGGTGAGCGCTTCGACGTGGTCTTCCTTGACCCGCCCTACGAGGAGATTCGCGAGTACCACCACACGCTGCGGCAGCTCGCGCGCGGGTTGCTGCTTCTGCCCACGTCGATCGTCGTCGCGGAGCACTCGCGGCACGTACAGTTGGAAGAGGATTACCTCACGCTCCACCGCACGCGCCTGCTGCGCCACGGCGATGCGCAATTGGCGTTTTATCGCCTGTCACAAACCTGAGGAGGATTTCTCACCGCAGAGACGCGGAGGCGCAGAGCAAAAGAGGGGTTAGGAGACGGGCGCCAGGCGCCAGTAAAACCCTAACACCGGCGCTGATACTGGTTGCGCGGGGGTTGGCGCTGTCGTAACATTACATAAGGAGCTTTGGGGTCCCCTGGACGGACACGGCGCGCGACCATCTCCGGGCTATTCGTCGTCGCCAGCGAGGGCAGACGTGCAATTCACACGAGAACAGGTCTTGGCAAAAATAAGTGAGCACCGGGAAAACATCCGGCGTTTCGGGGTGCGAAGTCTTGGGCTGTTCGGTTCGGTTGCCCGCGGTGAAAGCGCTTCCGCCAGAGATCTGGATTTTCTCGTGGAATTTGACCCGATATCTTTCGACGCCTACATGGATTTAAAGGAATACCTCGAGAAACTGTTCGAATGTCCGGTGGACTTGGTGCTGGCCAACGTCCTGAAACCCCGCCTCCGCGAGCCCATCCTGAATGAGACCCTCCATGCCCCGGGATTATAAGGTCTACCTGGACGACATCCTCCAGGCGATTGAAAAGGTCCGGGAGTATACTGCGGGGTTCTCACCGGCGGAGCTTGCCGGCGATGCCAAAACCTTCGATGCGGTAATCCGAAACCTCGAAGTGATCGGGGAAGCTGCGAAGGCAATTCCAGAGGTCATTCGATTAAAGCATCCGCAAGTGGATTGGAAAAGGATCGCGGGCCTGCGCGATATCCTCATCCGCCAGTATTCCGGAGTCGATGCCCAAATCATCTGGGACATCATCCAGAATAAGCTGTCCGCCCTCGAGGAACAGATTCGAGCTATGGTGAAGTCCTAGTGCTTTCCGCTGCCATTTATTCCCAGAAATCATCGAGATCCTGTTCCGCATCGGGGGCGAGAATGTAGCCGCTCATGCGCGCCGTTTCCGCCGTTCTTCAGATTTTCTCTCCAGGCGGCTGCGGACTTTGGCCGGGTCAGCCCTCTCTCCGCGATCGAGGGACGTCAAGCGGCGACCCAGTTCCTGGTTAAACTCCGCGAGCTGGGTGGCCCGCGCCTGCTCGTGATCTTCCAACAGGCGGAGCGCCTCTCGAACCACTTCGCTGGCCGAGTTGTACCGGCCGCTTTCGACCTTGGCTTGGACAAACTGCTCCAGCTCGGGGGTGAGGGAAACGTTCATAGGTCCTCCTTGCCAGAACGTAGCGCTCATAACAAAGATTGCCAATCTATAGCATCGGATTCGAGGGATGCAGCCTGGGGGTAGGGCGACATAGGGCGTTATGTTACCCATGAGCACAAACCCCACGGTCAACCACTGACCGTGGCCTGCTGCCGCCAGCCCAAGTAGCGTTGACTGGCTCGCGCTGCGCCCGGTATACAATTGTCCAATAAATCACTTGACGCCTGCAACTCAGAAGCCTTATTTTAGAGTCGAGGCTATTGTTCTCGTGCCGTTGGGCATGACGCGAGGCTATGCCTCATCGCTGCAAACACCCCATCCCCGCACTTTGGGAGGTCCGCATGTCGCTGAGGAAGAAACCGACGAGAACCGAAAGAGTGTTGCCCCTCATCACACGAGTCGGGAGACGCTCTCATGGCCCTAATCCCGAAACCGAAAATGACTGAAAAGAGCTTGGCAGGGCAGCCCCGAAGGGGGCGGTCGACCACGAGGCTTGTTCAAATTACGATCCGGCTACCGACCGACGACCTGTGGCTTCGCCGCTGAATTCCGTAGCGCGGGACCCCCGCGCCACAAAAACAGTTGGTAGGGGCCACGATTCTCCACGATGTGCCAGAAAGGAAGGGAGTTAGCGTTTGGCGTCAAGATGTCTCAACACTTTATCTCATTCAAACACAAAGTGTTAGATGGAAAGTCGGAAGATGGGGCCAAAAAAAGTGGCGCGGCTCTCCACGATGTGCCAGAAATGAAAGGGGTTAGTGTTTAACGTCAAAATGTCTTAGTACTCTATCTCATTGAAATACAAAGGGTTAGATAGAAAATCGGGAGCTGCGGCGAAAAAAGCGGCGCGGCTCTCCACGATGTACCAGAAATGAAATGGGTTAGCAACGAACAACGAATTCCGTGCAAAAACCTATCGTATTGAAAGTAATACAGTTAGTCTTTTACCTACGGCCAGGATCATGCGAAAAAAGGGGGGTTAAAAAATGGTGTTAAAGTTCTTTAAGTTATTGAAAGCACATGTAGAAGAAATGCCCGATTTTCACCTCTCCACGATGTTGATGAAAAAGAAACTAGTTAACCCATTCTCTCCACGATGTTGATGAAAATAAAAGGACTTGAAGATCGAAGGGACAAATGATGGGTGGCCAAAGAGACCCAAAGGACGAAGGCACAAAGGCGGGCAGGGCGGGCACGGCAGGGTACGGTACGTTCGCATTAATGTGGGCCGCCTACACTCCCCCCCTTCGGTTATCGGCCGTGTCAGGTGAGAGGATGAATCAAAGTCTCAATTCACAGAAAAGTTGTACCGGCCCGAGGCGACCTTGTACACGGCTGCCCCGTCCTCCCATCGCAGGTATTTCACGCCGAGGGCATGGGCGGCAGACTTGCCGCTTTCCGTGACTCGCGCCCTGGCTTTGGCGGGAACATACACGACCGCCGTAGTATTGGGCGGGATGGTGACGTTGAGTGTGAGCCTCCCGTTTGCGACGCTCCAATGGCTTTCGATTTTGCCGTAAATGGAATTGTAGCTGGCCTTGACCCAGGCGAGGTCGCCCGGGGTGGCGGGCTTAATCACGACCTTTTTGAAGGCAGGAACGGAGGGGTCGATGCCGATCCCGGCCAGATCGTGATAGAACCACTCCATGATGTGGCCCAGCATAAAGTGATTTTGCGAGGAATCCCGCCCCGCATCCCAAGCCTCGGTGAGGCTGGTGGCGCCTCTTTGGAGTTGGTATCCATAGCCGGGCCGTTCGGATTGATTGTTCATCGCGTAAATGACGTCGGAGCGGCCGCCATCTGCCAGCGCGCGCAGCAGGTAGCGGTAGCCGACGTCGCCCGCGGTCAGGGCATTGCCGCGACGTGTCACATCCTGGACGACGGCATTCAACACGGCGGCGCGATGTGCGGGCTCGACAAGTCCCATTGCCAGGGGCACCGAGTTCGCGCATTGCGATCCCTGCGCGTATTGGCCGCGGGCAGGATCAAAGAATTGCTGGTTAAAGGCCTCGCCAATGCTCCGGGCCAATGCTTCGTACTTCCCGGCGTCATCGGCATATCCCAGCAGTCGGGCCGCCTTCGCCAGAACCGCCGCGTCCGCATAGTAGAAGGCCGTGGCAGTGAGCGGCACGGGAGTGAGTTGCGCCACTCCCGGCGGCTTGGGCCCAAGGTCGTACCAATCTCCCAGGCCGTGAGAAACAATGAAATTCCGCGAGCGGCTGCCCAGATACGCGACGTACCGCTGCATGGCCGCGTAATGCCGGCGGAGCAATTCCCGGTCGCCCGTCCACTCGTACTGCTGCCAGGCGCAAAGCAGGAAAGCGCTGCCCCATTCGGGCGAATCGCGGAACCCCTCCTGGAACTGCACATACTCGGGAGCGATGTCGGGCACCAAGCCGTCCTCCGCTTGGCTGTCGGCCATGTCATTCATGCCCTTGGTGAAGAGCGCCGCCAAGTCGAACTCATAGCGCAGCGACGGCCCATTCAAATGATACTGTTCCAGCCAGCCCAGGCGTTCGCGATGCGGGCAGTCGGTGAGCACGTGCACCATGTTGCTCGCCTGCGCCCAGCGCACCAGCGTGCGGATGCGATTGAAGAGCTCATTGGAACAGGAGAATTCGCCCACCGCTTCCGAAGCGGAATGCACCACCACGCCTTCCAGCGACTCGACGAGGGGCAGGTTCTTGCCCGGCGGCGCCGTGCATTCGACCTGAAGGTAGCGGCTGCCGTGGTAGAAGAACTTGGGGAACCACTCCTCCTCACCCTTGCCTGCCAAGGTGTATTGCCAGTAGGCGTCACCGCCGCCGCTGGAACCGCGGTCTACGGTTCCGTCGCGGTTGAGCAGTTCCGCGGGGGTGATTCTTACCACGGCGCCGGCCGGTCCCTTCACGCGGATTCGCGCGATGAGCGAAACGTTCTGGCCCAGATCGTAGACCACCGCGCCCGCACGGAGAGAGTTGACGCGCACGGGCTTCAAAGTTTCGAAAGCACGAATGGGCGGAGCCGCGCAGGAGAGGCCGCGCAAATTCCCGCCAGGGCCACTCACGACCAGCGCTTTTTCCCAGCCTGCATCGTCAAAGCCCGGCTGATTCCAGCCCATCGGCTCGAGTCGCGCATCGTAGTCTTCGCCGCCATAGACGCAAGAGAATGTGATGGGGCCGGGATGAACGCGCCACTTCCCGTCGGTACCTACAACGTCCACGGTTCCGTCGGCATATTCAAGGCGCAATTGACCGATGGCCTTGAGGGCTCCAAACGAGCCGATAAACTTCGCGTAGCGGCCACCCCGAACGTTGTACATCCCATTGCCGAGCAGCACGCCGAGGGCGTTGTGGCCGGCCCGCAGCAGGGGCGTAACGTCATAGGTGTCGTACAGCACGGTCTTGTCGTATTTCGTCCATCCCGGCGCCAACAAGTCGTCACTTACCCGCCGGCTATTGATCGTCAGCTCGTATTGGCCCAGGCCGCAGAGGTGCACCAGGGCCCGCTCCAGGCGCGGTTTCACTACGACCTCACGGCGCAACAGCATGGTCGGATAAACCGGGGAAGGGGCCGTGGCGAAAGGAGGCGGCAGCGCTTGGCCCATAATGTGGATTCCCGCAAAGGCTTGGCTTTCCGCCACCGCCTCTTTGGCGCTGATCCACTGCGCGCGCCAATCGCCATCATGGAGCACTCCCATGGTCCAGGAGGCCGGCTTGCTCCAGGGGGAAGGTTGTTCGTGCTCGTCCCAAATCCGGACTTTCCAAAAAGCCTGTTGCGACGAGCGCAGCGGCTTGCCCGCGTACCCCAGTTGATTGCATTGATCCGATTGAACGCGGCCCGAATCCCAGAGGTCGCCGCGATTCTCCGCCAGGAGGGTTGCCGTGGAGGCCACCAGCACGCGAAAGGCGATCTGCCGCGCTCCCCTCCGGCCGTTATCCGTGGAAACCATGATCCAGCTCAGCCGGGGCGCGGGCACGTCGATGCCCAGCGGGTTAAGCCGATATTCGCAGCGCAACCGTTCCGCCAGGGCGGGCGCTTGGGCCGCGGAGGTGGAAACTGCCAGGAAAAGGGCGAGCATGATGAAATTGGCCACACGATGGATAGCCCGCACTAGGTTCATGATCGTGTCCCTTTCAAGAGGATATCAATGCGTGCGCGGTCACGAACCGGCATCGGTTTCGACGCCGGGAGAGAGAAGCGGTTCGAAAGGACCAGTCGTCATGACCCAAACGCGACGATCAGAGTACCGGCGGAAGCGAAGGGTTTCAAGTGTCAGCGCCGGCGGTCCTCGGCGCTACCTTCCGAGAGACTTGAGGGTGGAGATGGGAATTGCCTTGCCGCTAGCCGTCTCTCTGACTTTCAGGGATCCGTAAAGGGCGCGCGAAACCTGGGCTCCGAAAAGCATCACTGCTGAGGATATATATGCCCAGGTCATAAGAGATACCACAACGCCAATCGACCCGTAAACCTGGCGATAGTTGAAGAGAGGAAGGAAGAGGGTGAAAAGCCAACGGGCGGCTTCCCAAAGGAGGGCGGTCAGCAAAGCTCCGGGCAAAACCTGGCGCAGGTACATGGGGCGATTGGAGAGCCGCTCAAAAAGGACCACGAACATCAGCAGCGTAAGGGCGAAGGAACTGACGGCGGTCAGCACATGATAGAGGAATACGACCAGGGAGTGGAAGGAGGGCCCCAGCAAGGCCTCCAGCCGCATGCGGAAGAAGATCTCCACGCCCACAAACGCGGCGGCGATCAGGATCAGGCAACCCACGATGAAAGCCATCTCCAACGCCAGCAGGCGCTTTTGCCACCAACTGCGTCCCTCGGTGACCTCCCAGGCGCGATTGAGAGCCCTTTCCAGGGGCAGGAACACCCCCGAGGAACTCCACAGCAGAAGCAGAAACGAGAGGAGCCCGATTCTCCCGTAAGCCCGGCTGATGCCAACCAGGTTCTGCATGATGATGTCGGTCCGGATGGGCAGATAACGCTGGAGAACTACGGAAAGATGGCCCGCCAGTTCGAAACGTCGAATATAAAGCCCGCTCAACCCCAGCAACAACAGCAGCAGGGGGAAAATGGCCAGCAAGCTGTGGTAGGCGATCGAGGCCGACACCATCAGCGAATCTTCTTCCAGAAACTTCAGCAGGGCTTGGCGCAGCGCATGGCGAGCCTTCACCCAACGCTTTTGAATGCCTTCCCCTTTTCCGGTCGACTGTGCGCTTGGCATTTTCCCCGGAGGCCAGTTCCCGTCGCGCGGTGATGATTACACCCGGAGATCCGGCCTTGACGTTAGCTTATACTCGATTTCCGCACCGCTTGGCTAGTCCGGATTTCTCACCACGCGTCTCGCTGGGCAGGGCTGAACAGGTTGCGCAAAGGCACTTAGGCGCTGTCATTCCGAGCCTGCATTTTGGGCGAAGAACCCCCGCAGTTTGCTCTGTTCACCGACCCCCGCGAACTGCCGGGGTCCTTCGCTGCGCTAGAGATAACAGCGAAGGGCTCAGGATGACAGCATTGAAGCGTTTTTCCCCCATAGGTGGGAACGGCACTCGTTGTATTGAAGCCAGACGATTGGTACTCAGCGGTTGGCAGGCGGGGTGTCCTGTTTCTGGTAAGTCACGGACCGCAAGGTGCCGGTGATGGAGCCGACCGAGATCATCGCCTTGATGCGCAGAGGCAGTTGGCGTTCGTCAGCGCTGAACCAGATGAGCATGCGCCCCTTCCTTTTGAGGAGGCCATTGAATACCTTGGGCTCGACCCGCAGCGCGTCCCACGTCCCCATGGGGGTTTGCACCTTTTCGCGTGCCTGCACTTCTACGATCACGCGCTGGGTCTTCGACCCGTCATTCACCGGTAGTTCGATGGTGTGGCCGATCTCCAATTGTTGCCGGCGGAGGTAGTAGAAAGCGGTCACGACGTCTTCGACGCAAGGGGGGATGTCAAATTCGGCATGTTTGGGTGGCGCCTCGGGCTGGTTCAGGTCGCGCTCATCGAGGAGAGCCAGTTTCCGGGCATAGTCAAAAGCAATCTGAGTGTTTTTGTGCCGATGGCCTTCATTCACTTTCTTGACAATCCCCTCCGAGCACAGGGTCTGCGAGCTGGAGGTGGCGCGGAAGACATTGTCGACATAAAAGAGGAGAGGGACGAAGCCCTGGGACCGCGCCGTGGCGGTGACCTCGTAAGCGTCGTGCTTCCCTTCGCCACTGGTTTGCAGTGTGGCGGTCACCACACCGGCGCGGAAAATCGTCCACATCACGTCATAGGTGAGCATCTCGCCCGGGGTGAATGGTTCGTGGGGATTTTGCGCCATCCCTGCGGCAACCGTGATGAGCAGGAGGCCGAGGAGTATTGCTGAAACCCAGCGTGCGTTAGGAGTTTGCATAAAACCAGTTAGGCGCGGAGCGCCTTACAAAGGCAGCCTTGCACAATCTAGCGGACCCGGATTTTGAACGCCAGAAAAATCATAATGGCAAGGTAGCCCAGAAAGGCTTCGTACTCATGATTTTTCCGGTACTGCTTCCACTGAAACTTCTCACCGCCCGCAGGCCGGCGAAAGCGCGGGAGGAAAAGGGGAACACGTTGAGCGTAACCATCGTAAACCTCTCCGAACTCACGGCGCAAGTATTCTTCCTCGCGGCGGATGACGGGCCAATAAATCGCCGCGAACAGAAGCATGCAGGCCAGAGCTAGGATCCAACTGCCTCCGGCCAGGGCGAATCCTGCGCCCATCAAGGCGCTTCCGAGATAAAGAGGATTGCGCGTGTAGGCGTAAGGACCACTCATGGCGAGCCTCTGGTTCTTGGCGAGATGGCCCGCGGCAAAAGCGCGGAGCGCCAGGCCCGCCGCGGCCACAGCGCCCCCGGCAATGAGGAGCTTCACCGTGGGCCGGCAAAAGAAGAGATAGGCCACGCCGAGCAGGAACCCCAGCGGCACACGCCAGCGCGCGGCCCATCGAGCGTAGGCGCTATCCATACGCCCTCGCCAAACGTTTTTCCACGGCGGCCACGACAGCCTCGGTGGAAATTCCGGGCAGATAGGCAGGGTTTATCCCGCGGCGCGTGTGGTTGATCGGGCCCTGGTTGGAAAGGGCGATGTCATCGGCAGCAAATGGGCCGTTGCGCACCGGGTCGGTGGGGCCATAGATCCCGACGATGGGGGCGCCGACCGCGGCCGCCAGATGCAAAGGGCCTGTATCGCCTCCGATGAAAAGCCGTGCGCGCCTTGCCAGGGCGATGAACTGCACCAGGGTGGTGGGCAAGTAACGTGCGCGTTCGGCTCCCGCGTTCTGCAAGATTTCGCCGATTAACGGCTCTTCCGAGGGGGCGCCGGTCAGAAGAATTTGATCGCGCCGGGCTCCCGCCAATTGACGGATGAGCGCTGCGTAACTCTCCGGCGACCAGCATTTCGAGCGCCAGCCACCGCCCGGGTTGATGATAATGAAGTTTTCGGCATCGAGCGCCGCGAGTTGCCTGTCCACGTACGCGTCATCTTCCTCGTTCCGTGGTAGGGGAAACTGCCAGCGTTGCGCACGCGCTCCCAACCGTCCGACCAGTGCCAAGTTCTCTTCGACCACGTGGACGCGCTCGCGCGGTGAGACCCGCTGGGTGTAAAGAACCGCCGCGCTGGGCTCACGCAACCAACGCTCGGCAAATCCAATGCGTTCCTGGGCGCGGCTGAGCCACGCTACCACCGCAGACTTCCAGAGTCCCTGGAAGTCGAGGGCTGCGCCGTAGCGCGTCTGGCGCAGGTCGCTTACGCCATGCCGGATTTCGTGCCAGGTTGCGGAGGAGGTCAAATGCCTGCGCCATCCCAATGTATCGAGCACCACGATGTGGTGAAGGTGCGGGTTGCCATCCAGCAGCAACGCGTGACGTTTCTCCACGGCCCAGTGAATCTGCGCTTGCGGGAACGTCTCCGCCAACGCTGCCGCCGCGGGCAACGCGTGGACGATGTCGCCAATCGAGCTGAGACGAACTATCAGGAATCGCTGCCCCGGATCCGTCATCCCTCCCACCTGAAAACAACTCCGGCGCCGGAAGAGGAAGCGCTACTCTCCTTTCGCGCGCCGGATAATCTCGGCCAGGAGTTCCCGCGTGGAATGAGTCTTTGGGTCGCCCACGATTCGCACCTTCCCGCCGAACCTTTTTACCACTTCACGTTCGGGGACCGTCTCCTCGGAATAATCGGTGCCCTTGCAATGCACGTCCGGGAGCAGGTCCAGCAGGATCTCCTCCGCCGTCAGCGCATCGAAGATCACGACGTAATCCACGGATTCGAGCGCCGCCACCAATTCCGCGCGGCCTTCCGCAGGGAGAATCGGCCGCCCCTCGCCCTTCAAGGCGGCAACCGCACGATCGCTGTTCACACCCACCAACAACACATCGCCGCAACGCCTCGCCTCTTCCAGATACCGCACGTGGCCGACATGGAGAATATCAAAACAGCCGTTGGCGAAAGCAATGCGGCGGCCTTCCCGGCGCAGGCGCTCGCCGAGGGCGCGCACTTCTTCCCGCGAGATCAGGGTTCCGCTCATGCGTTGCGAATCGCCTCCCTAATTTCTGCGAGGGAAATCGTGGCGGTGCCGCGCTTCATGACCACGATCCCACCGGCGCAGTTGGCAATGTGGGCAGCTTCGAAAAAGCTCCCTCCGGCGGCAAGCGCCAGCGTGAATGCAGCGATCACCGTATCGCCTGCACCCGTCACGTCGACGGCCTGGTCAGAGCCGAAGATGGGAAGGTGGCGTGGCGGCCGGCGCGGCTCAAACAGGACCATGCCATCGCGCCCTCGCGTAACCAGCAACGCCTGGAGCCCCTGGCGGCGGAGGAATTTTCTACCCAGGGTATGAAGCCGCTCCAGATCATTTCCAATGGACTGCCCGAAAGCGGCCTCGAGCTCGGGTTCGTTCGGCGTGGCCGCGGTCAGGTACTTGTAAGTCCGGAGGTCGTAGCGGGAGTCGATCGTAATGGGCAGCGCGTGGCGGCGCGCCCGCCGGCAAAGGAAATCCACTTCCTGGGCGTTGGTGGTGCTGTAGCCGTAATCGGCAACCAGCAGGCCCGTCGAGGAGCCGAGCAACGCCGCCGCTGCCCGGGTCAAGCCGGTTCGCACTTCCGCCGCCAGGGGGTGGGCCGGCTCGCGGTCGATGCGCACAATCTGCTGGCGCTGCCAGTGCGGCAGTCCTCCCAGAATTCGCATTTTCGTGGGAGTCAGGTAATTCTGCACGCGGACGATGTGCCGGGTGGAAACATGCCTGTCACGAAAGTAGTGGAGCAACGCGTCACCCGACTCATCCTCGCCGACGACCCCTACGGGAGTGACGTGGGCGCCGAGCGCCGCCAGATTGTTCGCGGCGTTGGCGCCGCCGCCAGGCACCACTTGTTTCTCGCGCTCCTTCAGGATCAGCACCGGCGCCTCGCGCGAGACGCGCATGATTTCGCCGTAGACGGACTCGTCGGCGACCAGGTCTCCCAGCATGATGACGCACTGGCGCGGGAAGCGCTCCACCAGGGCCAGCAACGCACTACGGTCGGACGTCGGGATAATCATAGGTTTGGTTCAATAAACTCCCTGGGGGCCACGGATGGGGTCCCCGGAAACCGCCGTTTTCCCTCGCCGCCCCAGGCCCGTTTTCTCGCGCTTAGGCGGAGTGGTCATGGGTGATGTTCCAACGCTTGACGAGTTCCAGGGTGGCTCGAAACACCTCTTCCACCGAGATGTCATGCATGCAACGAAAATCAATCGGGCACACGCGCTGCCCGCAGGGGCTGCACTCGACGCCACGATTGACGATGCGCACCCGCGTTCCCACCGGCCCCGTGGCGCGCTCGTCGGTGGACCCGAAGAGGGCGACCAGCGGGATTCCCATCGCCGCCGCCAGATGCATGGGGCCGGAGTCGTTTGTCACGATCAACCTGCAGCGTGCCATGAGCGCCAGCAATTGCCGCAGGGAGGTTTCGCCTGCGGCGATCGTTGGTGTGTGCTTCATGGCGCCGGCGATTTCATCCGCCAAAGGCCGTTCCGCAGCGGACCCGAAGATTAGCACATCGGCATTCAACGCACCAATCAGGCGGTCGGCCAGTCCCGCAAAGCGCTCAGGCAACCAGCGCTTGGCCGGGCCGAAAGCCGCTCCGGGAGCGAGGCCCACGAGGAATCGCGGGCCACTCAATCCCAGTACATCTATCTTTCTGGTGGCCCAATGCTTTTCCGCTTCGGTGAGGCGAAGCCGGATTTCTTGGACGGGTTGAGGCTTGTCGATCACTCCCGCGCGAAAAAGGAGCTGCAAGTAATAATAGACCTGGTGCCCATAGGCGGCAGGAGGGGGCGGCTCGATGGCGTCGTGGAGCAGGAAGCTGCGGCCGTCGCGCGCGTAGCCGATGCGCAGCGGGATGTGCGCCAGCCAGGCCATCCAGGCAGCTTGAAACGCGTTTTGGAAAAGCAGGGCGGCGTCAAAGCACTCCGCCCGGAGTTCCCGGATGAGCTTCGCAAACCCCAACGGCCCGCGATGCTCACTGTCGGGCTTATAGATGATTTGGCGATTCACGGCCGGATGGTGCCAATAGAGTTCACTGACCCAGGGCTTGGAAAGCAGGACGATTTCCGCTCGGGGGAAGCGCGCCCGCAGGGCCTCCAGGGCGGGAATCGACATCACGGCGTCGCCCACCCAATTCGTGGACCGCACCAGAATACGCTGCACATTCGCAAAGCGGGCAGGAGCCGTCATCAATGCGCCTTTTCCAGATAAGCCAGCAGGGTTCTTTCGAAATCCTCGAGGTCCAGGATCTGCGCCTCAATTTCGCACGCCCATATGGGCAGTTGCGGCGTCCAATCCGGGGAGAACTTTACCGCATCCTTTTGGGTCGTCAGTAAGGCGGAGGCGCCGTTCTGGCGGGCGTCCGCCACCAACTGCTCGATCTCCTCGCCAGTGTATACGTGATGGTCGGGAAATGCATCCTCAGCAACCAAGCTGAATCCCCAACGGCGCACGTCGGCAAAGAACGCCTGCGGGTTACCGATTCCGCAGAACGCCGCGACCTTCTGAGCGCGGATTCCCTCGATGGAAATGGCCTCGCCACTCAAAGCGTCTGTCCATCTTAACAATTCCGTCCGGCTGCGAAACACATGGGCGACGGGATGGACCTTCAACACCAATTCTTCCAGCGGTTTCGGATCGGCGGAATCTGTGCGCGTGAGCACCACCATTTGTGCGCGCCGCAGGGCAGAGAGCGGTTCACGCTGGCGGCCGGCGGGGAGCAAGTGCCGGTCGGAAAGGGTTTGCGTCGCATCCAACGCTAGCAAGTCCACGTCGCGCGCGAGCGCCAGATGCTGGAAGCCGTCGTCGAGAATGTGCGCGTCCACGTGGAAGCGTTCTTCCGCAGCCTGCCCGCCTCGAAAGCGGTCGGCGCATATGACGAAGGGAACTTCCGGAAGCATGCGGGCCAGAAGCGCCGGCTCATCGCCGATTTCCTGTGCGTTCGCACGGCGCCCTGTCCCCGGCGCCAGGACGATCATCTCTGCCTTGCTGCTGCGGCCGTACCCTCGCGTGAGAATGCTGGGTTTCCATCCCTGGCGCAGGAGAATGTTGGCGATGCAGGCGACCAGGGGCGTTTTCCCGGTTCCACCCACCGTGAGGTTGCCAACACTCACTACCGGCCGCGCCAGGCGGTGGGTCTTGAACCAGCCGCGTTTGTAGCCAGCGTGGCGCAACGCGACGCCGACCCGGAATCCCGCGGAAAATGGTAGCAGGAGTGGGTTCACTTGACCTCGTGGGAGAGCGGCTCGCGGCCTCGTGCATCACGGCCCAGATATTTCCGCAGGCCGTCGAGTGTGCGCGCGGTCGCGCCGGAGTTCTGCTCCAAAACTTGCCGCGCGATCGCGCCCAGGCGCTCACGGGCCTCGCGGTTTTCCAGCAGCCAGGCGGCGTGGGCAAGTTCCTCCGGGCTGCGGACTTGAATCGCTGCCCCCGCGTCTAGAAATAGCTTGGCGATGTCGCGGAAATTCTCCATGTGGGGTCCGAAAGCAATCACCTTTGACCAGTAAGCGGGCTCGAGTATGTTGTGCCCTCCTGTGGGAACCAGGCTGCCACCGATGAAAACCATGTCCGCGAGTTCGAATACTCCCGCCAACTCGCCAATCGTGTCCAGGAGGAGAATGGCCGTAGAGGTCAGTTGCTGCGATAATGCTTTCTCTTCACCTTGCAAGGTGGTGCGACGCACAAAACCGCGTTGGGCCCGCGCCAAGTCCTGGCTGACCTCCTGGAAACGGGCGGGATGGCGCGGAGCGAGGATCAGCAGCGCTTTGGGATACCGCGCCTGGATCAAGTCCCAGGCCTGAAGCACCAGCGGTTCCTCCCCGGGCATGGTGCTTGCGGCCACCAAAACCGGCCCGCGCTGAGCATGCCGGAGCGCGGCTTTCAAGGCGCGAGCAAACTCTCCGAGTTTTGGGGGTTGGGCATCAAATTTCAGGTTTCCAACCATCCTTACGCGTTCCGGCTGGGCGCCGAGTTGGCGGAATCTTTCCGCGTCTTCTTCCGTCTGCGCGCAAATCTCGTCCACGTTGGCTAGCACGCGCCGCAGGAAGGGCCGCGCGAGTTGATAACCGCGCAGCGACCGCTTCGACATGCGCGCGTTGACGATGACCACGTGTGCGCCCGCCTCCTGCGCGGCGCGCAAGAGATTGGGCCATAGTTCCGTTTCGACGATCAGCAGCAATGAGGGACGGATGCGCGCCAGCGCTTTGCGCGCCGCCCAGCGCCAATCCAAGGGAAGATAGAAGCGGCCTGCGATCGAGGGCAGGCGCTTCTCCCCGGCTTCGCGCCCCGCCGGCGTCACGTGGCTCAGATAGATCTTACGCTCGGGAAACTTCCGTTGCACTTCCTCGACCAAGCCTGCCACCGCCAGCGTTTCTCCCAGGGAGACAGCATGAACCCAAATCGCGCCGGGACTGCTTTCTTGAAACGGGATGCTCCCAAACCGCTCCGCCCAGTAGCCGCGCTTCTGTGCCCGGCCTTTTTGCCACCAGTAAAATGGCGCCGTCAGTAACGCACCCACCGAGAAAAGCACGCTGTATATCAGATACATATCAGGAAGGACTGCGAGCAGGCCTCATGAATTTCGGCGGAGCCGGAAGCAAATTATATGCTGAAAGAGCCAGCCGGACAATGCAGGTAGTTATCCCCCCTCTTATCCGAGAAAGTCTTAAGACATCGGCTGTGGTGGCCTGCACGCCGCACCCCTGTGCGCACTATCCTGCGGATGAGGTGAGGCTGGCAGGCGCGTCAGGCCGGTGTTTCTTGGGAATGCCTTTGGTGTGGCAGTCCGTGCATTTCACGAAATGAATGTTGTGCGGGCTCTGTGTGGCTTTGAAGGTCGTGTCCATGGTCTCCACATCGAGGCCGCAATTTGACAAGCGCGGATGGCAATTGGAGCACGAGGCGTGCGTGCGCATGCTGTGATTTTCGTGGCAGGCGAAGCAACTGAGGCCTTCATGAACACCAACGGGAGTGCGGTCGTCACCGGTGTGCAGCATCCGTGTGGCATCCGGTCCATGGCACTGGTAGCAGAGCGCCTGCCGCGGGTCGCGGCTGATCTTCACTGGCCGCTCCCCCTCGCGCATCGCGGGTAAGGGCAGATCGGCCAAGGCGATGGATTGCATTTCTCGCCGGTCGAACAGCGCGAGCGATGGCCGGTTCAATTCCTGGGTGGTACTCGTCGCAGGTTTTTCCGCCGGCCGCGCCAGGGGATTGCCGTGGTGATGCATGACGTGGCAGTTCAAACAGACGATGACGGGTCGGTCAGCCAGAGCGGGGTCGCGCAGTTTCCAGGGGCCCTGTGTATCGATCGGCGTAACCAAGTCGCGAATGCTGCCGTCGTAGTGGGTGCCGTGGCAACGCAGGCAATCGTCCATCAGGAGGCGGCGATGGTTGTGCTTGGCGTCGAGGAATACTTCCTTGTAGGCAACGTGGTGCAGGCCCGACGCCCACTCCGCCCATTCCTGCTGATGGCAGGTCTTGCACCGCTCGGTGACGCGGAAAACGTCGCGCGTCTTGAGTCGCACCTGCTCCGGCACGTTACCCCATAGGTGGTTTGCTACCCGGCGCATGTTGTTGATGTGGAAGCCGGCTTCCAGCGTAAAAACGTCGCCGTGGCACGCGCCGCACGAGATGTTGCGGTGCGTGGAGGTGTGCCAGTCGGAATAGGGTTGCCAGATCTCATGGCAGCGCGCGCAGGCTTTTCCGCCGGAGTATTCGTAGTAGATACTGGCGCCGGGGAACGCGAGAATGACGACGCCCAACGTGATGAACGCTAAACGCAGGTAGCGGTATTTGGGACGTGACTGAAGCATTTGTCCTTTCAATGGTGAATAGTGAACAGTGAATAGCCGCACCCGTTGTGCATCCGCAATTCACAACTCACCATTTACTCTTCACAATTTCCAGCGCTATCCGCGCATTCGCGTGCCCTTCCAGGTCTGGGCGATGTGCTCCGAGGCCATGTAGGCGATGGCCATGATAGTCAGTGCGGGATTGAACCCGCCGTTCGTAACGTGCACACTGCCATCGACAACGAAAAGGTTCGCCATGTCGTGCACCTGGCAGTAGCGGTTCACCACCGAAGTCTTGGGGTCGTCGCCCATGCGGCAGGTTCCGGCCTGGTGCTGACCGCCGCTCAGGCCCTTGCCGGGAAGTTTCGGCCACGTCGTGGTGGCGCCGGCTTCCTTCAGCCAAGCGGCCGCTTTTTCCGAAATGTAATTCGCCACGTCAAGGTCCTGAAGATGCCGGGCGCCCGAAAGGCGTGCCACCGGAATTCCCCAATCGTCCACCACGCGCGGGTCCACTTGTACGCGCGCATCGAAGACGGGCATCTCCTGCACGGGGCCGTGCACCGCGATGCAGCGATTGAAGAACCTGCGCATGAAGTCCTTGTGCGCGGCGCCCCAGCGCGGTACGCCCGGCGGGGAGAGGGAGGCGAAATGGATGGGCAGGCGGATGAACTCGTTGCAAAGCATCGCTCCGCCCACCAAGCCCGGATTGCCGTGGTTGTAATCGCAGATGGCGATGGAGGCTCCGGGGCCGAGGTCGTCGTACGTGTCCGTTTCCATCAAGCCGTAAGCACCGGAGTAGGCGTGCCCCATCAGATTGCGCCCGACCCAGTCGTAGCGGTTGCCGAGGCCGGTGGGAAAAAGGCGGCTCTTGGAATTGAGCAACAGGCGCGGCGTTTCCGTGGCCGAGGCGGAGACCACCACAAGGTCGGCGGGCTGCGCTTGCAGGTGGCCGCGCTCGTCGAAGTACTCGACTCCCGTCACCCGGCCCTGATCGTTAGTCACGATTTTCTTGGCCACGCATTCGGTGCGCAAAGTGCAGTTGCCGGTCGCGAGGGCGCGCGGGATCACCGTATTGTGCGTGCCACACTTGGCGTCAACTTCGCAGGCAAAACCGACGCACCAGCGGCAGCGCATGCATCCGCCCCGGCCGTTGTAGGGGACCGAATTCCGCAGCATGGGAAGATCGAAAGGGTGGAGATTCAGCCGCTCAGCAGCAGCTTTCAGAATCAGGTGCTCGCGGCTCGGGGGCATGGGCGGCATGGGGAGGGGCCGGCTGCGAACCCCTTTGAAGATATTGTTCGTCTCGTCGCCGGAAACGCCGATTTCCCATTCTGCCTTGGTGTAGTAGGGCTCAAGGTCTTGGTAGCTAATTGGCCAGTCGTCCAGCGTACTGCCGGCCACCGCACCGTAGGTGGAACGCATGCGGAAGTCTTTTTCGAGATAACGCCAAGCCATGGCGCCGTAGCTGAACGTGCCACCACCCACGCACGCGGCGTTATTGCTGTATGCGCCGTCGCTCGGCAAGACGACGCTCTCCTGGCCGTCGGCGCCGACCACCACGCGCCGGTTACGGTCGTCGTCAGGTCCAAAAGCGCACCCCAACACGCTGGTTCGCTGGTTGCGCAGGTCGTCCTTGCGGCAATCGTACGCGGTGTACCATTTGCCGCGCTCGAGCAGCAGCACCGCGAGGCCGGCTTCCGCGAGCTCTTTGGCCACAATGCCGCCGCCCGCTCCTGCTCCGACGATCACCGCGTTCACTTGAGGGAGTGACATTTGCTCGACCAAAATAAACGAGTGGCTAGTGGTCAGTGGCTAGTGGCGAGTCACTATTGCCTAGCCGGTGGCTATTAATTCCATTTTCGCGGCTCATCTCAGTGCCCAGGAAATTTCCGCCTTTTCCTAGCCACCAACCACCATCCACTACCCACTAGCCCGCCCTCGCACCGGAGGGTACGGCAGACGCAGCATCTTCCAACTCACCCGCTCGCGATTGCCGCCATGCCGCGGGTCACCATAGAACCCTTGCATCGTGTGATTGACCACAAGGGCGAAGAACGATTTGGCTGAAACCTGTTTCCAGCATTCTCCCCGCGCCTCGCCTTTGTCCATGGTTTGCAACACTGCGTCCTGCTGCTGCGGATTGAGCGCCACAAAGGGCTTGCCAAACCTCGCGAAACTGGTTGCGTTCGTGCCGGCGAGGCCCAACTGATAGGTCTTCCGCAGTTTGCGGTACGGGCCCACCAGTTGCCGATCGATGAAGGTGACCGCTCCGGCCCATGCGGCCCCCGGGTCTCGGTCAGCCGGTATGATCCGCTCGCAAATCGCCTCCAGCGTGTGAGCTTCCTCCGCGCTCAGGCAGCGCCAGGGGGTGCTGGAGCCGAGGCACGACACCATGGGCGCCGCCGCGGTGGCCACGGCCGTGATTTGCATGAACTTGCGCCGGCTGAACTTCGCACTATGGCTCATAACGCAGAAGACCTAGCAACCGAAGGACCATCCTCATGGAGGGGCATGAACCGATTGGACGAAATGCCCTGAATCGCGTCGCCATCAGCCAGAAACCATGGTGAAAGGCCGCATTTATTGGTGTCTTCGGGTGCTCCGATAGAAACCAACTTAACATAGCAACACTGGCTGCCCGGCTAAAGGCAGCCTCTACGTTTGCTGGCCGGGTTTTCACCCAGTCTCATGATGCTCGTGCTACAAGAACATCAGCACCCCGCGCGCAGCGAGGCTGACGACAATCGCCAGTGCCAGCAACGCGCCGGAGGCGGCGAGCGTCAGACGCCAGCCCAGTTCGCGCATCATGGACGCCAGGGTGGCCATGCAGGGAAGGTAGAAAGTCACGAAGAGGGTGAAGATGAGGATTTGCGCCGCGGTCATTACGCTCAGGACGTGTGTGGTGCCGAGCGCCTGCATCAGCATCAGCAGAGACAGCTCCTTGCGCAGCACGCCAAAGATCAGCGTCAGGCCGACCGAGCGCGGCAATCCCAAGAGCGCCGTGAGGGGCGAAAGCGCGGCGTTGATGCCATGTTGCCAGCCGTAAAAATCGACGAGGCTTAGCACCACGCTGCCCACCACCAACAGGGGAAACGCCACCAGCACAAACTCCCGCAGCCGCCACCAGGTTTTGAGCGCCACTACGCGCGGCGCCGGCACGCGATAGGCTGGAACTTCCATTAACATGCCGGGGGAAATCTCCGGCCAGAGGCGCGCCAGCAGATGCCCCGCCACGGCGACCACGATGAGGTTCAAGACGTAGATGCCCAGGGCGTAATTCGCGCCCAGGTAAAACCCCACCAGCGCGAAGATCACCGTCATGCGGGCGGAGCAGGGCACCAGGACGGCCAGAAACGCCGCGATAAAGCGGTCCCGCCGGGTGGTAAGAATGCGCGTGGCCATGACCGCCGGAACGCTACATCCGTAGCCTACTAGAATCGGCAGGGTGGCCGTGCCGTGCAGACCCAATCGGTGCATCGCGGCGTCCATCAGGTAGCCGACGCGCGAGAGATAGCCGATATCTTCCAGAATCGCCAGGCCCACCAGAAACGGCAACAGGTAGGGCAGCACAATCGCCACCGCTCCCGCCGTGCCCAGCACCGCTCCCTTGGCGCCCGCGAACAGCGCGCCTTGCGCATTCATGTGCTGCGCCAGCGCCGCCACCAGGGCGTCGAATAAGGTGAGGATGCGATCTTCGCCCAGCTTGCCCACGTCGAAAATCAGCCGAAAGAATCCCAGGAAGACTCCCATCAGCACGGCGTAGCCCCAGACGGGATGCATGGCCAGGCGATCCACTTGCTCGCGCCAGTCCGCCCGCGGCCGGGCCACGCGCGCCACCCGCTCAAACAGGGTGAGGCAGGCCGCATGCCGCGCCGCGGAGATGGCCGCGTCGGCGGGCTGCCCGGTGTGCACGGCGATTCCCGCCTGCGCCCACTCCACCATCGGCGCTATCTCCGGCTCTTCGCGCCGGATTTGCCGGGGATCGCTCTGCGCCCATTGCAGAGCGCGGAAACGCGCGGGAGGAAACGCCGATATTGGCGATGGGTGATTGGCGATGGGTGATTGGAACAGCGTGGCCTGGGAATTTGCGGGTGACAATATCAATGTTGGCTGAGCAGGAAGTACCGCCAACGCCGCCGTGACGCGCCGGCCTTGTTGGCCTTCAATGGCTGGGGAAGGTCCGCGACACGCCGACGAACAACCCCCTACCGTGCAAGATAATGGGCGAAGCGCCTTGGAGTGCGGCGGCTCGACGCCGCCTTCCTCCGGGGCCTTATTTGGGGGCGACGGGTCGAGACCTCGTTCTTGTGGGGCTTTATTCCAAGGCGGCTTCGAGCCGCCGGACTCCAAGGCGCCTTCGGCGATCTTTTCCGCGAGTTGTTCCACCATCCTTTCCGCCTCCGGCGCATAAACGAAGGCGCGCGGGTGGTGGCCCACCGTGGCCACCTCCTGCGCTGTGCGGAAGGTTTCGATAATGCCGCGACCACGGGCCCCGATCGCCTCGATCACCGGCACACCCAGCGCAAGTTCCAGGGCGTGCGTGTCGATGGTCATGCCTTTACGCGTGGCCTCGTCCATCATGTTCAGGCAGACCACCAGCGGCGATTCCAGATCCAGCAACTCGAGCGTCAACTCCAGGCTGCGGGCCAATTGTGAGGCGTCCAGGACATTGACGATTACGTCCCAGTCTCCCCCCAGCAGATAGTCGCGACTGACCTCTTCCACGGCCGAGGTGGGCGTCAGAGAATAAAGGCCCGGCAGGTCGACGAGTTCCAGCACCGTTCCCCCCACCCGTGCTTGGCCATGGGTGTACTCTACCGTCGTACCGGCGAAGTTTGAGGTGAGCGAGCGGTAGCCAGCCACCGCATTAAAAAGGGTACTTTTGCCTGAATTTGGTTGGCCGACCAGTGCGACTTTCACGGTAGGACTTCGACGCGAATCTTTTCCGCCAGTTGCTTGCCGACCGCAACGCGGGTACCTTTGTTATCGATTTCCAGCGGGCCGCCGAAGGGGGCGCGGCGCAATACGCGGACGCGGTCGCCGGGCTGGATGCCCATTTGGTTGAAGGAACGACGAACTTCCCAACCGCCGGTGATTAAAAGGATTCTAAGCTCGGCATGGTCGCCAGCTTCGTAGAGGTTAATCGGTGAGCCAAAGTTCGCGGTGTCTCGCATATGACCCCTATTCGCGCAAAAGGGGTTCCAGACCACAGGGAATCTTCTAAAAGATCGATGATGGCGAAAGTGCCTAATTGCAAATGATTTGCATCTAACCGGACCCCCCGGCCCATTAAGTTAGGTCTTATTAACGGTATGGGGTGAGGGGGATTTCACGCCATAGGGCCTTTTGCAGCGGGGTAGCACCCGCAGCAGACAAAACGCACCGTTCCGAAAAGTCACTCTTTGTCGAGCGCCTGTAGCCGCGCCTCGATATCCCGCAGCCAGGATTCGTCCCGGACACCGGGAAGGTTCGCCCGGACGTTTTCGATTCCCCCGCGCCGCGCGGTCTCCGCCAAGTCCGACGCCACGCGCAAGTCGGAAGCGGCTTGGGCAATAGTAATCCCCGCCAGGCTGGCAAGCTCGTGCGCCACCGCTGCCGCTAATTCCGCCGTTTCCAGAGGCACGACAGAGGCCTGCTTGCTGGCGGTCTCAATAGCCTGGTGGCGGGCGGTTTGCTCTGCCTCGGTGGATTTGGGCAATTTGAAAGCGCGCATGACGGCTTCATAACTCTGCGCGTCGCGATCGACCGTTTCCATCAGCCGCTCGTGCAGTGCGGCCAAGCGTGTGCGCGCGGCTTCCAGGGCCGGGTGATTTGCGCTCAGCGATTTTCGCTTCAGCGACACGCCGCAGACCATTTCCCCCAAGCCCGCCGCCAGCGCCCCCGCCAGCGCCGCGACGCTGCCGCCCCCCGGGGTCGGCGTGGGGCCCGCCACCGTAGTCACAAACTCCTCGACCATCGCCCGCAGCGGCCCTTGCGGAATTGTCGATTGTCGATTGTCGATTGACGATTGCGCGACGTCCGAGTTTCGAGTTTCGAGTTTCGAGTTTCGATCCTTCAGTACTTGCTCCAGGCGATTCTCCACGATCAATTCCGGCCGGAAACTCTCGACCCGCAAGAAATGGACGGCGGCGTCGTCAAGCGCTTGGCGCGGAACCAATCCCACAATCTCGCTGCCGGTCACCTGCACGCCGAGTGCCGCAGCTTCCCGGGCCACCGCTTCGAAAACCGTAGCCAGGGAGGTGGTCTCAAAATCCGTCAGGTTCATCGATACCTGCGCCAGGTTGCGGGCTTTCAACTCCACTCCCATCGCCTTAACGCAGGGGAATCCGCCGCTCGAGGCTCGAATCTTTTTGGCGATGGCCTTGGCCGGCGCGACGTCCGGTGTGTTCAGGTTGATGTTATAAGCAATCAGGAATTTGCGCGCTCCCACCACCGTGGCCCCCGCCGTGGGGTGCAGCGCGGCATCGCCAAAGTCCGGCAGGCGCGCCGGGTTCGAGCCGATCTCCTCACGCACTCCTTCAAACTGGCCGTGCCGGATGTTCTCCAGATTGACGCGTTCCGGCTTGCGCGCCGCGGCTTCATAGAGGTAGGTCGGAATTTTGAACCGCCGCCAAGTCTCTTCTGCGACCCATTCCGCGATGCGCACGCAATCTTCCAGGGTGACGCCCGCCAGGGGCACGAAGGGCACGATGTCAGTGGCCCCCAGGCGTGGGTGCGCTCCCTGATGATGGCGGAGGTCAATCAACTCGGCCGCTTCACCGATGCCGCGCAACGCGGCTTTGCCCACGCTCTCGCGGGTTCCGACAAAGGTGATCACCGAACGGTTATGGTCAGCATCCATCTCCCGGTCGAGCAGATAAACGTCCGGCCCGGCGAGCAGAGCGCGAATTATCGCTTCCACGACAGCGGGATCGCGGCCTTCACTAAAGTTGGGAACGCATTCGATAAGGGTTTGCATGGTGTGAATGTAGCACAAGAAAACTGTCCGTGGTCAGGGGTCCGTTGACAGTCGTCAGTTGTCAGTCATCAGTTCGAAGCGGGTTCCGCAGGCCGTGCCTCCTGTGTTTTTCTCAAAATTCCGAAAAACGCGATAACTGCGTTTTTTTCTGTAAGATCGTGGCATAGAGATAATTTTCGTCATTTCCACGGCCATGAATCAATAACTCATTTCTTTTCATACACATCATGGCATAAACGCGCTAACCCCCTTTGTTTTCAGTGGGGCAATCGGGAGACGCGGTCTACAATCCTCTATCCCTTGTTTTTTCAATAACGTCACGGGTAAAACACCTAACCGCCTTATTTTCAGGAACATCACGGATAATGTCAAATTGCTATACTGTGTTTTCAGCAGCATTCAGGCTTCGCTCGCAGTTTTTAAGAAGAATTCTCTTCGCGTACCGCGTGGCCGAACGGCGCTCCCCGGCTGATGGTGCGCACTCGGCCCCGGGCGGGCGCCGCCCGGCCCCACCATCCTCCAAGGACTTGCGGGACTCAACCCTCGCCAATATCTCCCCTTGCCCCAGCCCCACCTCGATTTCCGCTTGGCGAAACATGTCCACGGTTTCGGCGAACAAAGGGTGCGCGGCCTGTTCCGGAGTCAGGAGCGCCCGCGCCACTCGGTCCACCGAGCGGGGCGGGGCGTCGAGCAAGGCCAGGTAGAGGTTGCGCATGAAGCGCGACCGCGCGCCGGTCCGCAGGCTGTTCATCCGTGACTGACCTTTGCCCCGTGCCGTGCGCGGGCCCGTGGATTTCTTCGCATTGCGGCGATTGGCTTCGATCCGGGCAGGAGTCAGGGTGGGAGACTTGCGCAGAGACATGACGGCACCTCACGATAACCTACTGTACTAGTGTACACCATAGCCTAAAATTTGTCAAGAGACAAACTGTCGCAATCATGACCTCGGACTCCGGACTCGTTTTTGTGTCCCTCATCACTCGTCACGGTTCTTATGCGCACAGTTCGAAATGCCGCGAACCTCACACGCAGAGGTCCCCGCGACGCTTGCGGTGGTGTGGCAGCGGTGCGTTGCTGTCAATTATTCTGGTCAGTGTCTTACTGTTAGGTTCCTTTGTTGTAGGCACGCAGGCTGCCCCTGCGAAAGAACAGTTCGGAAATACTGAGCAGATCAGAGGTAAGAGGGAACCAAGAGATATAGCAAAACCTCGTATATCGCTCAGTCCCAAAGGCATCCAAGTAGTACACCACTCCATAGACGTAGAAGTTCCCCTCGTTTCTCTCAAAAAAAGAGAGTTTATCGGCTTCGGCATGGAATGCTTCCTGAATCGTATCGTCTGGGGAAAGCAACATTTGATCCATGTTTTTCATGTTAGTACCGTAATCGGGGTTTTCAGGCAATGTAATTCCTTCTGCAAGGCTCTCTTGTACGACCTTACACTTGGTGAGTCTCGCTGGCGTTCTCCCACGGTTCCTAATCAGGCATTCCAAGGACACAGCGGAACCGCCGATAAAGTTAGTGAGGTGTTTGCTTGCCTCGGTATCATGCCTTACTTCGACGGAGATCCAGGCTCGTTCAAGCTCTTTAGTGGTCTGGGTCTGTTTATAAATGAGCCAACACATAAAGCCCGTGAAGGTTGCGGCGGCTCCAGCGAAGACGGTGGTAAAAAATTCAGTCATGCTCATCCCTTTCTCTTCGCGTTGCTTCCACTTGTTCCTTTGATAATCGGATTTAGCTTAGGCGTATTGTCTGGGATGCTGCTTACGAAGGAAAGGATTTTTTTGTTTTGGGTTGCATTGATTTTGGCTGTGACAATTACATCACTATCAATTTACTGTATCCAGAAGCTCTTTGATCTCCCAAATGTGGTCAGTGATTCCGGCTTCCATTGCGGGAGTTACTCGCAGGGTTTGATGGACACGGCAGAAGTTGTACCAAGCGAAATACAAAGAGAGCATCGCGTAGAGCTTCTCCCACTTTTTCGAGAAGGCGTTGGTGAGGCGGGTGAGGCGGCGCATCTGCATTCGCATGGTCAAGTTCTGGCGCTCGACATGGGAAGTGCTGATCTTCGCTTGGTCGGGATTTCCGAACACCGGTGTCTTCTTGCATCCGATGCACTTTGCAGGGGAGTAGCGAATCTCGCTTTCAGGACTGGTAGCGTACAGCTTCACCAACTGCGCGAAGTCCACGCCTTGCGTCCCCAGGCTCAATACAATGGCATCTCTGTAAGCCGCGAAGCCATCCGTGGTCACCTGAAAATTTCCTTCGGTAGCCGCAGCGAGTTTCTCTGTGAAGGCCACCGTATCCCGCTCGGTGCGCCGTCCGAGGTGCCAAGCCAAGACCAATTTGCTGTGGCGTTCAATAGCGACAAAGGTGTACGCATCCCCAATAGTAGTTTGTTCTCGGCCCTTTCTGGTTTTGGTCTTTTCCTTCATCCCGACGTATCCCCAAAGCTCGTCGCACTGCACGTCTTTGACCCGCAAGCCGTGGATGCGCTCCGTCATCAATTGCTCGCATTTTTCACCCGCGAGTGTAAGAAGATTCAGGATCGTTCTCGGATGAACTACAGTGATTCGGGAAGTGGTTCGTACCGAACAGCCTTCTACCAAGTGCTGAAGAACGGCCATAGCCTTTTCTTGCGCCAAGATCATCTCGCCGAGCGGTCTCGGGTGTGGCTCCGTGAAGGTCTTTTTGCAGGCCAGGCAGCGATATCTTTGCAGACCGTTTCGGTGCTTCCCAAACTTCTTAGTTGGCTGATTGCAAGTTGGGCACTTCATTTTGCGACCTCTCGCTAACAACGCAAGGATATCAAATGGCGTAAGCATTGTCAAGAGAAAAGTGCAAACCTCTACAAAAATGTTGACGCGAATTATTGCGGTGGGCTACTATGAAGTCGCCACAGCAATGGCGGGCCTGGAGGGATTCGAACCCTCGACTCACAGCTTAGCACGCTGTCGCTCTGCGAGGCTGGGATAGCAGCCTGCGGTCGCTTGCACGACATCCGCTGAGCTACAGGCCCTGATTCAGCATAGGTGAGGGGGAGGGGACGGTTTGTTGGTTTCTTCCCCCTTACTCAGTTTTGACCCTCCTTTTAATGGCTTCTTTCCATCCCTCTGCTTTGCCAGAAATATTAACCACTAAGATTTTACTCGGCTCGTCGTATGTTGCGGGGTAAGCTGTTGTTTCAGACGGGAAAATGTTGTTAGCTTTCAAAAAAGATACACCACTAATAGTTGCATGGCTTCTGCTCTTAGTATACTTAACCGGATAGGTGTCTGGATCACTCTGTTTGAGGAACCTAATACCGATCAAACGCTTTTCCTTTTCGAAGAGAAGGTGTGCGAATTTATTTTCTCCTAGAATGTTTCTAGTGACTGCGGAGTTCAGCCCGATCATGCCACTTTTCGAGAGCGTCACCATCGGATTCTTGGGGCTTGGTCGTGTTGTCCTCTTGTGAAGTTCCCAGGCCATCGTCAATTCCTCCTATTAAGCATATCTATTTTGTACACATTGCCCCTGTTCTTGTCAAGGTGCGTGCAAACGGTGTGGGCGAGCCGAAGTGAAGAGATATATCCACAATATATCCGCACTATATCCATATGGCGCCATATTTTAGTGCCCCAAGCCGCTTGTGGGATTATGGCACGTTAGGTTTGTCAATAAAAATCATTATAACTCACTAATTGTAAAAGATTTACATCCGGGCTTGTACTAACCGCACCCTCTTGAATTCACCGATCCACGACGATAACATAGATGCATCATCCCAGCCTATGACGAGCAGTCGTCACGCTGGCCCCGGTTCCTTAAAGATGGAATCGGGTTTATTTTTTATGGCCAAAATATTCTTCTTCGTAGACGGGTTTAACCTCTACCACGCTCTCGACTACTTAGACGCACCGGTTCGGGACCACGACCGATACCACAAATACAAGTGGATAAGCCTAATGAGGCTCTGCAATTGCTATGTACGGGAGAAAGATGATTCCGTCGCAGCCGTCCTGTATTTCACGGCCCTAGCTTTCTGGAATCCCGATAAGCTTTCTAGACACAAGATTTTTATCAAGGCTCAGGAAAACGAAGGAGTAACGATTGTCTACGGTGAGTTCAAGAGACGACTCAGATGCGGATTCCGGGGCAAGGCGGGCGCGATTCCGGAATTGATCCGGTCAGCATTCCGAAATTAATCCGGTCACGATTCCGGGATGAATCCGGGCAGGGATTCCGATTTTAATCCGGTCAGTTTCCG
>Ga0326727_10002832_pt1 | contig 57478 bp, 40 predicted proteins | sample MB2enrmetagenome_FD_207643 | JGI IMG/M metagenome (GOLD analysis project Ga0326727, IMG submission 207643) | Lab enriched peat soil microbial communities from McLean, Ithaca, NY, United States - MB29MY | ecosystem: Environmental > Terrestrial > Soil > Wetlands > Peat | place: USA: New York... | reverse complement strand
CGAACCGGCGTGGTGCCGGCGTGGACAAATCCCAGGCGCTTGGCGGCTGCCCACGAAACGTCAATCAGACGCTGTCCGATGTGTGGCCCGCGGTCGTTGACCCGCAGCAATATGTTCTTATTATTCTTGAGGTTGGTGACTCGGATGGTCGTTCCAAAGGGGAGCGTTAAGTGCGCTGCTGTAAGTCCATTTAAATCGAAAGTCTCCCCGCTCGCGGTGGTATTTCCCTGGAACTCCTGACCGTACCAGCTTGCTACTCCGGTTTGGTACTTTTCGTTCGGCGTTACCGTCAAGGGGGATAGTCCGATGGCAGTGGACGACCTTGCTTCGGACTTGGGTGACAGTGCGATTAACCCTGCCACCGCACAGCCCATAATCAGTTTCCTCATTCATCCTCCAATCAGCATGCGCCCTCGCTGGGCGGAACTGGCCAAAACTATGAGCAACTGGTTACGTGGTGGAATTGCCTACTCTAGACAATTTGGGGTAGGATGTCAAGCGAAAAGCTTCCCTTGTGGAAAGCCTCGCCTGAAAAACAGTCTGTATGGTCTAATTATAATTTGGCTACCGGCCTGTTTCCAGGCTATTCAGTCGAAATATCTAAAAGGACAAACTGACCGCCTTCTGAATCTGAGTCGCCAGTGGTATGGCTGGATTTTCGAGCGTGATGTACCGTTACTTTCTTAGTGCTGGCTCAAGTGGGCTGCCTTGGGACCCGGAGGGCTGGGTCAAACCCAGGGCGGCAGCCAATGTCGCTGCAAGGTCGATTGGCTGACATTGGCTGAAGTAGACGCCCGATTTGAAGGCGCTACCCCAAAGCAGCAAAGGTACTTGCGAATCGTAGTTCCAAGGGCTCCCATGGGTAGTTTCTCTGGACCCTGAAACAGGCACTGCGTAGGGGTCCAACACTACGAAGACGTCACCGCCACGCTTGGGGTTGAAACTGTTCGACGCTGCACGGGCGAAAGGTGAGGAGGGCAAACTGCCGGTCAAAAGCTGGGTACGCGTGAAGGCTGCCATCACTCCGGGCGCAGAAGCAGCAGCCGTAGCCGCCACCTCCTCAGCCTGAAAGGGTTGAATATGGTGGTTCTTCAAAGCCTGGTGGTCAAGATAAATGTAAGGCTCCTCCGTTCCTTCAACCCACGCCCCCGGCCCGAATGCCGAAGCCATCGCAATTTCGGCAGAGTCGCGGATCAAAGCCGGCTGGGCATTGCCTGGACCCCACTTGTGGCCCTTAATGAACTCCGGGTTCGGAGCAACCCCGTGATCCGCTGAGAGAGCGATCCACACGTTGTCGAGCCCAACAAGCTTATGCAACTCGGCAAAGAAAGAGGCCAGATAGCGGTCCGTTCGCAAAGTCGCATCAGCGACTTGAGGGCTGTAGGGGCCAAAAGCGTGACCGATATAGTCGTTTACGCTGAGAGATACGGCCAACAGGTCGGGATCGGTCCCCTGGCCAAGACGTTCGTTTCGGACGGCCTCACGAGCAAAAGCCAGTTCAATCTCATTCATATAGGGCGTCTGTTGAAGCCAACCCAGAAACTTCGGGTCAGGGCACGACTCTTCGGGCATCCCGCGATATTCCCCCAGCGTTTGGCCGTTTGCCTCGATTGTTTCGGCCAAAGCTGTCCATTTCCCGCCACAGTATTCCTTCATCGGCGAATTCTGGTTAAATTCCGCTACCCAGGAAGGCAGCGCCGGCATGTAGTAGGTGCTGGTCACAAAACGGCCCGAACCGGGGTCATACCAGTACACGGCGGACGGTGAGTGCCCACCCATGAGCACTGCCGCGCGGTCTTTGAGCGAGATGGCCACGACTTTAGAACGAAAGTCCGTGGCGGCCCGCAATTCGTCCCCCAGAGTGCTGCCGATAAGGTAGTGCGGCGAAAGTCCCGGGGTCGCGCTGGCCCGGTCGGGCTCGCTGACTAACTTTGTGCTCAGATCCTCGACGCAACTGACCGTTCGGCGAAGCGTTGGCTCGTACCATTCGTTCCCGATGATCCCGTGTACGTTTGCATACGCCCCTGTTAACAGAGTGGCATGGCCGGGGCCAGTGGTGGTTGTAGCGTAGTCGTATCGACAATCTGCAAAGTTGGCGCCGCCGTTGAGCAAGAGGTTGAATCCGCCCGCAACGAATCGCTGCCTAAAGCGCACCAAGTAGTCATATCGGAATTGATCGATTACGAGTATCAGGACCAGCTTAGGGCGGCTGGGGTAGTCAGGTGCTTTCCCGGCAATCGCCACACGGAGCAGGAAAAGCATCAGTAAAGCCGCTGTCAATACACTAATCGGAGCCCTCTTCAGCACAAGAATCCTCCTTGAAGAGTCTATAAACTGAATCAGGATACCAGAATTACGCGCTGGTCAGCACGATACGGTGTCGGGGCATGGCAAGTGTGAAGGGGAAAGATTCGGCCCTCGTGCTAGACTGAGTCCATGTCACACAAAAGGGGATACCGCCCATGCAGCGTCGCGTTCTGATTTCCCTGTGCCTGGCTTCCATAGTGTTCGCACCGGTTCGATGGAGTCTTCGCGCAGAAGATGCTCAGACGCTCAAATCTAAGCTTCTGCAAGCTCCTGCCGGCCATTTACCAGCGAAGATTGATCCCAGAGGAATGACCGTTCTTCCCAACGGGCGCCTTATAACCCCTTTCGGCAAGCAGGTGAAGGTGGCGCCCCATCCCTATGGTCTCGGGCTCAGTCCGGACGGCAAAACCCTTGTCACCGTAAACAGCGGCACGCATCCTTTCTCGGCAAGCATCGTGACCGATATTTTCGGGCTTGCTCCCCAAGTGGCACAGATTCCTCCCGGCTTCAAATCTTCGGACGCTGATCCGGAGAGCGTTTTCCTGGGCGCCGCCATCGCGGGCGACAATCGCACGCTCTACCTGTCCGAAGGCAACAACGGGAAGGTTGGCATCTTTGACCTGGTAACGCACCAACGGCTGGGCTCTCTTAGCCTGGATGGTGTGTTCCAGAGCAAAACCTACAACCACAGCCTCAGCGGAGAACTCCTGCTCTCGCAGGACAGCAAAAGCCTCTATGTCCTGGATCTTGCACATTTCCGCTTGGTGGTCTTCGATACGAACAGCAAGCAGGTCAGCGCCAGCATTGCGGTGGGCCGGATGCCCTTTGGCCTGGCGCTCTCGCCGGACGGGAAAAGGGTTTATGTATCTAATGTTGGAACGTTCAGCTACACGCTGGTTCCGGGTTACGATGCGAGGAAGGCACGAGATACGGGCATCACATTCCCGGCGTTTGGATACCCCTCCAAGGAGGCCGAAGAAGGCGCCGCCGTGGAAGGCAAGCAGATTGCCGGCTTGGGTGACCCGAACGTTCCCGAATCAAATTCCCTTTACGTGATCGATGTGAGGAATCCTTCCAACCCCAAGGTACTCGACAGAATACGAACCGGGCTGCCCATTGGCGGCCCAGTCGTGAGCGGAAGTAGCCCAGGAGCCGTGGTTGCAGGGAAGAGGAATATCTTTGTCTCAAATGCAACCCAGGACAGCGTCAGTGTGATTGACGCCCACAGCGGGAAAGTGGAGGAGAATGCCCTGCTCACTCCCGCAAGCGCCGTCAAAGGTTTGCGTGGCGTCTTGCCTTTCGGCATGGTGCTCAGTCCCAATGAAAAGCGCTTGTACATCGCCTGCGCTGGCATCAACGCTGTCGCCGTGGTGGAAACCGACCACATGCAACTCCTGGGTTTCATCCCCAGCGGTTGGTTCCCGGCGCGAGTGGCTGTGAGCGCTGATGGCAAGACGCTCTTTGTGGCCAATGCCAAGGGCTTTGGCGCAGGCCCCAATGGGGGGAGAGATTTTCAACTCGGCCCCGAGGGAGCTTACGTCGGCGACATCACCAAGGGGACGGTTTCAATCCTGACCATCCCGCAAGACTACCAGTTGCGGCCCCTCACGCTCCAGGTGATGAGGAACAACGGCTTTATTCCAAGCTTCCTGGCGCAGGCACAGGCGCCAGCGCCCAAGCGTCCCGCAGACTTCCCTGTTCCCTTCCCCGGCTCACCCAGTTCGAAGATCCGCCATGTGGTTTTCATCACCAAAGAGAACCGGACCTTTGACGAAGTCTTGGGCGACCTGGCCGGGGCCGACGCGGAGCGCGACGCCACGCTGGCTCGCTGGGGGATTGACGCTACGGTCAAGACAGAGGATGAGCCTGCACTTGAGCACGTGAAGGTCACGCCCAACCAACACGCCCTGGCTAAGCGCTTTGCCTTCGGCGACAACTTCTACGTGGATTCGGACGTCTCGGTGGACGGCCACCACTGGCTGGTAGGCAACTACCCAAATGAACTCTTGGAAACGGCTTGGCCCGCAGCCTACGGCGGCAAGTTTGATTTCGTGCCCGACCAGGACGCCCCAGGACGGCTGGACATCGGGGCCTCATGCCCAATTCCCGAGACTTATCTTGAAAACGGTTCGCTGTGGGAAAACCTGGCGCGGGCTCATGTTACCTTCCGCAATTATGGCGAAGGACTGGAATTGCCAGGCGACGAGGAAAGTACAGGGGAGTATCCCACGGGCGTGCGGCAATCCGTGAATACACCCATGCCGAAGGTCCTGTTCGATAACACCTCGCGTGACTATTCAACCTTCAATACCAACATCTCCGACCAGCATCGCTTCGCCCAGTTTAGGAAAGAATTCGATGAATTCGTGAGCGGCAAGAAACCTCTGCCACAGTTCATCTACATCTGGCTCCCCAACGATCATACCGCCGACCCGCGCCCTCAGGATGGATTCGCCTATCGCGCTTCCTACGTGGCGGATAACGACTTGGCGCTGGGCAAGCTGGTGGAGCTGTTCTCTCACAGCCCTTTCTGGAAAGACATGGCCATCTTCGTGACTGAAGACGACGCGCAGGACGGCCAGGACCACGTGGATGCTCACCGCAGCCTGTTGCTGACCATCAGCCCTTACGCGAAGCCGGGCGTCGCGCACCGCCATACCAGCATGGCGAGCATTATTAAAACCATCGACCTGATCCTTGGCATGCCTTTCATAAATCAATACGACGCCGCAGCTTCCGACCTCTCCGACATGTTTACAAACACTCCGGACTTCACGCCGTACACCGCCTTGCCTTCAGACACGCGGATTTTCGATCCGGCGAAGGTAAAGGAACCGGGCCTCGAGGCCAAGCCAGGCGAACCACTTGACAATCCTGACCTGATCCGCAAAGAGATGAAGAATCGCAGCGAACCGAAACGATGACCCCCTCGGCGGGTGCGCGCTGAAATTAGCAAAACCACCCTCTCCCTTGGGGAGAGGGTGGCCCGCTGCCGGCGCTTTCACCAGCCGGAGCGGGCCGGGTGAGGGGTTACTTGAAGAGGCCTCGAAGTTACGACTGATCGCCGGTTCGCCTGGCCTGGGTCGGAATGCTGTTCCGGAGGACTCCGGTGCGGGGGAGGCGGAGGCACTCAAAGGCGCCCAACAGTGACATTCCTTCGCCTTGACGCCTCTCGGTGGTTTCCCCTAGAGTAAGGTGTTCCAGCAGACGTATTCACGAAGGTCGATAAGCGGCGAACGCTCATTCTCCAGCTTTTCCGGCCGAGGCACTGTGCATTTCAGTTGGCAAAAAAAGCTCTTCCCGCTCCTTGTTCTTTTGACCTTCACGCTCTCCGCGCTCGCTTTCAGTCCGGTAGCCGCGCGGCATGGCATGGTGGTGTCGAGCGAGGCTTTGGCATCGCAAGTGGGAGTCCAAATCCTCCGCGCTGGTGGCAACGCCGTAGACGCTGCGGTGGCGGTTGGATTTGTCCTCGCGGTCACTTATCCGGTGGCGGGGAACATCGGCGGGGGCGGATTTATGTTGATCCGCTTGGCGAGTGGCGAAGCCGTGGTGGTGGACTACCGTGAGGCGGCGCCGGCGGCGGCTTCCCGAAACATGTACGTCAATTCCAGTGGGGGACTCATTCCGGACGCCAGTACGGTGGGAGCTTTGTCGGCCGGGGTTCCTGGCACGGTGGCCGGTCTTGTGCTGGCCGAGCAGAAATATGGGAGACTTGGGCTGGCCCGCGTGATGGCGCCCGCGATACGTCTCGCCAAGCACGGTTTCGCGGTCAGCTACGACCTCAGCGAATCGCTCCGCCTGGACCGGGACCTCCTCTCGAAGTTCGATGCTTCGCGCCGAATCTTCCTCCGGGATGGACGCCTGTACGAGCCTGGCGAAGTTTTCAAGCAGCCGGAACTGGCTCGAACGCTTGAAGCAATCGCCCATCGGGGGGCGAATGGCTTTTATGTGGGGCGCGTGGCGCAGGCTATTGTCGCCACCATGGGCAAGTACCATGGCCTCATCACCGAGCAAGACTTGGCCCATTACCAGCCGACGCTGCGCCAACCACTGGCTGGTCACTTTCGGGGTTACGAGGTTCTGAGTGTTCCTCCGCCGAGTTCCGGAGGCGTGGGGTTGATTGAAATGCTTAATATCCTTGAGCCCCTTGACTTGGGAGCGCCGGATTCGTTCCAATCCATGCATCTCATCGCCGAGGCCATGCGTCACGCTTACGCCGACCGCGCTGCTTACCTTGGGGATGCCGACTTCGTCTCGGTGCCGGTGGCCCGCCTCACGAGTCAAGACTATGCGGCGAAGCTGCGGGCGGAGATCCTACATTCCAAGCCCGCTGCCCCTATCCAGGCGGGCAATCCGCAGGCGTTTGAAGGTCCGCAGACCACTCACTACTCCGTGGTGGACGCTGAGGGGAACGCGGTGGCGAACACCTACACCCTGAATAACGGCTATGGAAGTGGAGTCACGGTGGAGGGCGCGGGTTTCCTCTTGAACGATGAGATGGACGACTTTGCCTCCAAGCCGGGCGCGCCCAACCTGTACGGCCTCGTGCAAGGCGAGGCGAACGCCATAGCTCCTCGCAAGCGGCCACTCTCGACTATGACCCCGACCCTGGCCCTTCAGGAAGGGAAGCTCCGGCTCGTTCTTGGCTCCCCAGGAGGAGGCACGATCATCAACACCGTTCTCCAGGTGCTCTTGAACGTCCTGGTCTTCAAGATGGATGTCCTCCAGGCGGTGTTTTTCCCGCGCTTCCACCACCAGTGGATGCCTGACCGGCTGATCCTCGAACGGGTCGGATTTTCGGCGGACACCATTCGGGAATTGCAGGAAGCCGGGTATCAGATCGATTTTTACGATAGGATGGGTGACTGCGAGGCGATCGAAATTGATCCTGCCTCGGGATGGAAGTTTGGCGCGGCTGATCCGCGGGCTTACGGAAAGGCGGTCGGATACTGATGAACTATGGTCTCTCCACTTCCCTGTTTGCGGAGGAAAGGCTCAATTCGCATACCCTGGACAAGATACTGGCCGCGGGCCTGCGTGATTTCGAAATCATGGCCGCCCGCCAGCATCTGGACTATCACGATCCGAACCAGTTGCGCGATGTGGCGCAGTGGTTCAGCGACCACGCCGTTAATCTTCATTCCCTGCACGCTCCCCTTTTTAGCGACTGGAATTGGGGGCGGTCGGGAGGACTGCTGATTTCCATTGCCTACCTGGGGCGCCGCTTGCGAATCGCCTCCATGGATGAGATCAAGCGCGCCATCGAAGTTGCCGAGCTCCTCCCGTTTCGTTACCTCGTTCTTCATCTGGGCCTTCCCGATGAAGAGTATGACCTGCGTAAGTTCGATGCCGCTTTCACCTCCATTGAACACCTGAACATCTTTGCCAAAGAGCGGGGCGCCGAGGTTCTGCTGGAGAATATTCCCAGTGAGTTAAGCACCCCCGAGCACATTCTGTCGTTCTTGCACTACACGCGGCTGGATTTGAAAGTCTGCTTTGATACGGGCCATGCGCATATGGCGGGTGGCGTTCAACCGGCCTTCCGAACGCTCCGCGACCGGATCGCCGTCATGCACATCAACGACAACCATGGCGAAAAGGACGAGCACCTTCTACCGTATGAGGGGGAGATCGATTGGGCGCAGGCCATTCCCGACTTCCGCTCGGCGGGCAGACACTTTCCCATCCTTTTCGAGCTAAACTATGAGCGAAAGGAACCGAATACATTGGCGCGAGTCCGCGAAGTGATAGATCGGTTCGAGGCCGTCCCATAGGCGGAGCCGTACCTGCCGCCCCCACGCCGCATCATAAAGCGGGTCCACCCTCTCCCAAGGGGAGAGGGTGGACCGCGACGGCGCTTTCATCAGCCGTCGCGGGCCGGGTGAGGGGTTGGTTGCGGGGCGAGGACGGATCAGAGAGGCTGGGTCCAAGCTGCTGAGTGGAAACTGGCAATACGTCGAGTTGCTGGACAGCCATGTTTGCTGACTCCCCCGCGCACTGTTAACGGAATACTGCAGATCCGAGGTAAACACCCTTGATTCCCACAGTTGAGATTCGACGTGTAGCGGATTACGTTGGCCAGGAAGTTCTTATCCAGGGGTGGCTCTATAACCTGCGAGAGAGCGGCAAGCTTTTGTTTCCACTCTTCCGCGACGGCACGGGCCTGATTCAGGGTGTGGTGGTGAAGAGCGCGGTTTCACCGGAGCTCTTTGAGCGGGTACGCAACCTGACCCAGGAATCTTCGTTGCGAGTCACCGGCAAGGTGCGCGCGGATAAACGTGCTCCGAGCGGCTTCGAATTGGATGTGACCAACCTCGAGATCGAGCAGTTGATCCCGGTCGAGAACCCTTATCCCATCACCCTCAAAGAGCACGGCGTCGAGTTCCTCATGGACCATCGTCATCTCTGGCTGCGTTCCACGCGCCAGCGCGCGATCCTGGGCGTCCGGCACGAGATCATCAAGGCGGTGCGCGACTTCTTCGACGGCCGCGGCTTCACCTTGGTGGACACGCCCATCTTCACGCCCTCGGCCTGCGAGGGCACCACCACGCTCTTCGAGGTGAACTACTTCGACGATAAAGCCTACCTCACCCAGTCCGGCCAGCTTTACAACGAGGCCGCGGCCATGGCGGTGGGTAAGACCTACTGCTTCGGGCCTACCTTCCGCGCGGAAAAGTCCAAAACCCGCCGCCACCTGACGGAGTTTTGGATGGTCGAGCCGGAAGTGGCCTTCGCCCACCTCGAGGACGCGATGGTGCTGGGGGAAGAATTGGTGGCCTTCGTGGTTGAGCGCGTTCTCGAGTTCCGCCGTCCGGAGTTGCAAACGCTGGGGCGCAATGTGGCCAACCTCGAGAAGATTAAGCTGCCTTTCCCGCGCTTGAGCTACGACGACGCGGTGAAAATGCTCCAGCAGAAGGGCAGCGAGATTCAGTGGGGCGGCGATTTCGGCGGCGCCGACGAGACGATCATCTCCGAGAACTTCGACCGGCCTGTGCTCGTCCACCGCTATCCCAGCCAAGTGAAGGCCTTCTATATGGCGCCTGATCCGCAACGCCCCGAAGTGGCGCTCTGCGTGGATATGCTCGCGCCGGAAGGCTATGGAGAAATCATCGGCGGGGGCGAGCGCCTTGCTGACTATGACCTGGTTTTGAAGCGCATCGAGGAGGCCAACCTGCCTCGCCAGTCTTTCGAGTGGTATCTCGATTTGCGGCGCTATGGCAGCGTGCCGCATTCGGGCTTCGGCATGGGCATCGAACGCGTGGTCGCCTGGATTTGCGGCCTCGAACACGTCCGTGAGACCATCCCGTTCCCTCGTATGCTTTACCGGCTCGTCCCGTGAATGGATTTTAGATTCGTCCTTTGTTTTCAACAAGATTCCCGCATTCGACTCGTATCTCATTTGTTTTCAAAGACATTCCCGCTTCACCCCCTAGTTTTCCACAGCCGTCCTTTGTTTTCAACAACATTCCCGCATTGTTCGTTCGATTTTCAACGTTACTAGCTCTTTCTTTCCGTCTCGGCGGCGACATCTTGTCCAGGGCTGCCACGCCCGCCAAGAGCCCTCTCCACCCCGCCACCCTTTAGCGCAGTAGGCACTCGGCAGTAAGCAGTAGGCAGCGGGCGGTGGCGAAAAGTGACAAGGCAACTTACAGTCCATAATTCACAATTCACAATTCAGCATTCAGCATTAACCCAACCCCACCTACTAAACTAGCCTATGTTCTGCCGCCTGTCAAGAGACGGAATGTCCACACGGCCCCGGCGCGCGAGATTTTGGGCTTGCGTCTCAGGTTGGGTGGGAGTCTAATTGAGCCATTCTGGTCGCCAGCCCGAGCATTCCTTGGAGGCTAGGCGTCGTGAACAATTTCCCCTCCTGTTTCAGGAGGGGCCAGCCCTGCACCGGATGGTACAGGGCAAAGGGGTGGTAAACCCGCGAATCGTCGATCCCCGTTGGGGCTGTTCCCTGGCGAGCCGGCTGCGAGGCTCTGCGACCGCCTGGCCGAAGTCACGCGCACTCGGCATTATAGCCGCCGGACCGAGCAGGCCCACATCCAATGGATTCGCCGCTTGCACCTCAATCACTCACTCTAGGAGGAGCCCATGACAACTTTCATTCGCACAGTATTGGTAGCCTGTTTATTGCTAGGCCTATCCGCAATCTTCGCGGCAGGACAAGACCAAGACGCGGAGGGAAGCAAGGACCATCCCTTGATTTCGCGATATCCCGGCTCGGTTATCACGAAGTATCTCACCAAAGAGTTCGATGAGTTCACCCTTCCGCTGGGCCAGGTCGTTGACGAGAATAAATTTACCAAGAGCCAGCCTTTGGAAGGGAAGATCACCCGCATCGTTTACGTGGCGCCCCAGGGGCGCTCGGTGGTGGAGGTCTTTCGCAACTATCAAAGCGCGCTCAGAAAGGGCGGGTTCGAGACGCTCTTTACTTGCGGCCCGCAGGGTTGCGGGAGCTCGATTGCAAATGCGTACGCCAACAGCGGCGATAACGCCGATTACTGGGGACCCCAGCACGGGATTCATTACGTTTCGGCGAAGCTGGCGCGGCCGGAGGGCGATGTTTATGTGAGCTTGCTGATTGACGACCAGGGCCCGGATTCCCGAGCCAATGCCGAGCTCTACGTCATTGAAGTGAAGCCTATGGAGTCGGATCTCATCACCGTGGACGCCGCGTCGCTGGCCAATGACATCAACCGCACCGGCCACGCTTCGGTTTACGGGATCTACTTCGACACCGGCAAGGCTGATATCAAGCCAGAGTCCGACGCGACGCTGAAAGAGGTCGCCAAGCTGCTTCAAGACGACCTCAAGCTGAAACTCTATGTCGTAGGCCATACCGACAATGTCGGAACGCTGGCCAGCAACATGGATTTGTCTAAGCGCCGCGGGGATGCGGTGGTAAAGGTGCTGGCCACCAAATACCAAATTGCAGCGGCGCGACTCAGCGCCCAGGGCGATGGCCCAACGGCTCCTGTCGCTTCGAACGACAGGGAGGACGGCCGCGCCAAGAACCGCCGCGTCGAACTGGTGAAGCAGTAAGGCATTGCACCAGGCGCTGGGGCTGGTTGTGGAGCCGCCGCCGCAGCCAAGCGCCGCATCACTTTCACCGGGCTGGCCGTGTTCGCTGCCGTGAGGCAAATAGCCTTTCGAATGGCCGCTTCCTCCGCCACCTCCCCGAAGGGCAGGGATAAAGTAGCCGGGGGCAGCGCCCCCGGTAAACGCACCCCCAACAAGGCCCGACCCTGAAAGGGTCGCATTCAGGTGGCGTCACCCCGGTGTTGCGTCCCGCGGCTCAGGTAATACGACCCCTTCAGGGTCGGTAGGCTATTCTGGTGCTTTACCGGGGGCGTTGCCCCCGGCTACCCTACGGTGCCCTTGCAGGGCACAGGACCTCGCGCCTCGGCGATGGCCTCTAGTGTGGCATTGCCGGTGACAAAGTGCGGCCTCGCAATGTCGAAGAATGAGGAAATAAGTGGCGCCGGTGCGCGAGGTTTTGGACTTGCATCGCAGGTTGGGTGGGAGTCTAATTGAGCCATTCTGGTCGCCAGCCCGAGCATTCCTTGGAGGCTAGACGTCATGAACAATTTACCGTGCTGTTTCAGGGGGGGCAGCCCTGCACCAGGCAGTACAGGACATGCCCTACACCAGATGGTACAGGGCCAGGGAGTAGTAAACCCGCAAATCGTCGCTCGCCGCTGCGGCTAGTCCTTGAGTCCAGAGAGCGGTGGACGGCCCCTGAGCAAGGGCGCGTGGCGTACTATGCGGGTACCACATAAGATGACCCACGCAAGCGGGGGTCCCGAACGCGTCCGAGTCTGGCAGACTCCCCCACGGGGAGCTCCCTGGCGCGTAGTTTCGCCCACATTGGAGGCACCATGCGAATCACAAAAAGGCTATTGGCCATTCTTCTGGGTACGTCGCTGTTGGCGTACGCCCAAGGCAATACATTCGACAAGGTCCGCTACAACGGCGGCTCGGTATCAACGAAGGTTAGTCCGAAGGATTGGGATAATAAGCTCACAATTACCCCTGATCTGATCTTGTTGGAGCTAAGAGACGGCCAAAAGGCCGAAATCCCTCCTAAGTCCGTAACATCGCTCAGCTACGGCCAAGAGGCTCACCGGCGCGTCGGTACAATGGTCGCGCTGGCAGTCCTTGTGGCTCCGGTGGCTCTCTTTGGTCTCCTCCATAAGACGCGGCTGCATTTCATCGGTGTGCAGTACAAGACCGCCGATGGCAAGAGTGGCGGCTTGCTGCTTCAAGGTGACAAAGATAACTATCGCGCCATTCTCGTTGCCTTGCAGGGTGTCACGGGTGTTCCTGTTTCTGTCGGCGAAAAGGAGCGCGGGTTCATTCCTGTAGGCGTCACCACCAGCGTCACACAGCAACCTGCTGAAACGCAAACGGGGCAAGAAAAGCCGCCCACGTCGCCAACCCAAGAGACGGCAACAGGTACGGTTAATGTGACCTCCAATCCCGATGCCGCCGAAGTCTATGCCGATGGCCAGTTTGTGGGAAATTGTCCAGCGGTCTTGAAGTTGAAGCCCGGGAAGCACACGGTTACTGTCAAGCTCTCTGGTCACAAGGATTGGTCGCGTGAAATCAGCGTGGAGCCAGGTTCGGAGGTGCGGTTAACAGCAACGCTGGAACAGTGAGGTCGACGGATAGCCACGTTCAGCGCTTTTCTGGCTGCCGGCTTTCCCTCGCGGCGTGGCGCAGACTCGCCCAAAAGCGGCTGTTTCGCATAGGTGGGCTACACTGTGTGCGGGTAGCTTATGAAGAAAAAAGTGCTGATTGTACTTTCCGGGCTGCTGGTGATCCTCACAGCACTCGCGATTCACTCCAGCAGGCAAATCCGGGCCACTCCTGACGAGCAGGCCCGGACTCTTCCCGGAGACGACCTGATTCCGCAGCCCCTCGGGTCGGTCAATCATGCCATAACAATTCGTCGCCCTCCTCATGAGGTCTGGCCGTGGCTGGCGCAGATGGGCTCTGGCCGCGCCGGATGGTACGCCTACGACTTCATCGATAACGGCGGTCAGCACAGCGCCGAACGCATCCTGCCCCAATTATCAAGACATCGGTGTGGGAAGCGTATTCCCCGCACTCCCCGGAGATAAGGACGCGTTCGTGGTCGCGCAGTGCGAACGGGAGCACAGCCTTGTCCTCACATGGAGATTGCCTAACGGCAAGTATCAGACCACCTGGGCGTTCGTCCTGGAACAACCCCAGCCCAACCAAACGCGCCTAATCGTACGGGGTCGCGTAGCGCCTGGCTATCGTCCCTACGGCCTGCCGCAATGGTTCGCCCTACCCACCGGCCGCTTGGCGCACTTCGTCATGGAGCGCAAGCAGCTCTTGGGCATCGCCCGCCGCGCCGAGGCGTATGACCAACGGCCGAAGTGAAGAAAACAATCACTAGCCTTCTTTTTGCGCTCCCTTATAATGTGTTCGTCAAAATGAACGCCAAAGAGATCAAGGAGGTGTTTAATGAGGTCCACAAAGTGGAGTCGACGGTCATTTCTGCGTGCGGCCGGAGCCGCCGGGGCGGTCGCGTCCGCGGCCCGTGGGATGGCTCTCGCCCGCGCCCTGGAAGCTGGCCAGGCGGTCGCAAACATGTCACCCGAGGAGGTCGCCGCAGACGAGTTCTACTGGCGAGAGATCCAGATGGACTTCAAGCTGGATCGCACGATCATTAACCTGAACAACGGCTTTACCTGCCCGACGTCCCGGGTCGCGCTGGAAGCGGAATGGCGCTACATGGACATGATCAACATGGCGCCCATTTTTTATCAAGGCCCCATCGCCGAGCGCATCCAGACGATCCGCTTGCGCATGGCGGCGGAGTTCGGATGTGACCCGGAGGAGATGGCCCTGACGCGCGGCGCCAGCGAGTCGCTGCAAATCGCGCAGAACGGGATCGACCTCAAGGCCGGGGATGAGGTGATCACGACCGAGCAGGACTATCCCCGCATGCTGACGACGTGGGACCAGCGCATGCGGCGCGAAAACATCAAAGTGACACGCCTTCAATTCCCTGTCCCGACGACGGCGGACGACCTTTGCGAGCGGTTCGAGAAGGCCATCACGCCGAAAACAAAGGTTTTCCATTTCTGCCACATGACCAACTTGACGGCCCAGTTGTTTCCGGTGGCGCGGCTCTCCCGCCTTGCCCGCTCGCGCGGGATCGTTACCATCGTCGACGGCGCCCACGCTCTCGGGCAATTCCCCTTCAAGCTGAGGGAGCTCGAGTGCGACGCCTATGGCGTCAGCCTGCACAAATGGCTGCTAGCGCCGATCGGCAACGGCTGCCTGTACGTTCGGAAAGAGATGATCCCGAGATTCTGGCCCCTCCAGGCAGCCCCCGAACAGCAGGACGACGACATCCGAAAGTTCGAGGCCATCGGGACGCACCCGTGGGCCATCCGGGCGGCGCTAGGTGAAGCTCTGGCTTACCACCAAGCCATTGGCGGGGCACGCAAAGCGGCCCGGTTGCGGTATCTGACCCTGCGCTGGGCCAACGCCCTCAAGGTTAATCCGCGCATCAAGATACTGACGGATCTCAGCGAGCCCGCTCAGGCGTGGGCAGTAGCGGCGGTGGACATCGACGGGATCGATGTCCGGGACCTCGCGAAATTTCTGATGGACAAGTACCGGATCATCGTCGTCCCGCTGGTCGGCGGCGCCCCGCCGAACCAGGTTTTTGATTATCAGGCCCTCCGGGTGTCGCCGAACATTTACACGACGCTGGAGGAAATCGACACGTTCGTCACGGGCATGGAAGACGCACTGAAGAACGGCGTTCCTACCACGCAGGCGTCTCGCGGCGCTGCAGAGGAGTGGTTCGTCTAGCGATGTAGCGCGGGCGTCTCGCCTGCTGTGGCGGGAGCGTCCCGCTCCGGGAAGAGGTCGGGGGCAGGATGCCCGCGACACAGCGGGCGGGACGCCCGCGCTACCAACCCGGGAAAAGGAGGGTTCAAATGAAGCGTTTGGTAGTTTGGGTGATGGCGGCAGCGGCCTTGGCCCTCGTCGTGGGGGCTACGGACGTCTTTGCCCAAGGCACGTTCAAGATCCCGTTCACGTTCGAGGCCGGCGGCAAAAAGCTGCCCAGCGGCGAATACCGGGTCGCCCAAAAGGACGACGGCCAGATTACGCTGCGGCAGGAAGCGACCGGCAAGGAATTTCAGGTCCCCTTCACAAAGAGGCTGGCGCAGCCGAGTCCGCCTCTCGCAGAGCCCCAGCTTGTATTCGACGTGGTTGGGAACTTCGCGCCGTCCTATACGGAATATGTGACGGATTATGTGCTGGCCGAAGTGTGGCTGCAGGGTGCGGATGGATTCCTCGTGCATACCCTGAAGGGCGCGCACAAGACCCAGATCATCAAGGGGCAGAAAGTGAAATAGCGGACTGGACGAGGTCAAACGGATTTCTCCCGAAAGGTGCGCTTTGGAGTGCGGCAGCTTGCTGCCGCTTTCCTATGCCGGAAGCTTGCTTCCGGCACCCCCTCGAGCAAGCTCGAGACGCAAACGCGGCAGCAAGCTGCCGCACTCCAAAGTGCAAGCACAATCCACAGCACATAGGAGGCTGGACATGAGTGCTGACACATCCGTGGCTGGCGAACTCGGAATCTATGTGTGCCCCGTATGCAAGGCTCTCTTGCGCCAGGAAGGGGGTGCGCTACGCTGTCCCACCTGTTCCCAAGCCTACCCCATCAGGGAGGGCATCCCCGACTTCATCCGGGAAGAACTATCTCAAAGTAAAGATCCCGTTCTCAGGAGAATGCGCTTCATCGATCGCATGGGACGCATCTACGAAACCAGGCTATGGTATCCGATCGTCCTCAACGTCTACGGTGGATTTCACAGCCCCTCTCTTGCCCGATTGGTCAGTATGGTGTCCCAGAAGGTCCAATCAATCCAAGGCCGGGTGCTCGACGTTGCCTGCGGCCCCGGCACTTATGGCCGGCGGATTGCCTCGCCGTCGAAGGAGGTGTTCGGGATCGACGTATCCATGGGGATGCTTCGGCAAGGCGCAGCCTACACGGCAAAGGAAGGCATTGCCAACGTGCATTTCGCCCGTGCAAGAGTAGAGGCCCTTCCCTTCGAAGACGGCCTTTTCGACACCACCCTCTGTTGTGGCTCGCTTCATCTCTTTGCAGATACCGTGATTGCTCTGCGCGAGTTGGCTCGCGTCATGAAGCCAGGAGCTATTCTTGCCGTCTTCACTTTCACCGCAGGCCGCGGAGGCATCCTAAAGTTTCGCCGTGTGCGTGAGTGGACCCTCAGGCATGGCATGCATGTATTCGACCTTCCTGAGATGGAGCAGTACTTGACCGCTTCGGGCTTTAAGGACTTCCAGCCGGAAGTATCCGGCTCCATTTTGACATTCAGCGCTCGCAAGCAAGCAGCCTGACTGGTGGCGCAGGACGCGACCGGAGAAGAGGATGACGGCGTCGTCCGCGAAGCCGGATGGCGCTTAAAATTGCGCGGAGCCGGACGCCGCCTGCCGGCCCGCTCGTGAAGTTGCCTGGAAGGCCCGGCGGCGCGGCTCACGCCGTATTGTTCGGCAAGATGATAAGAAAGGGGAATGCAGTGAAGATTGCGCTGGTTCCAAACGACGACGGGTATGGGCCGTCGGCTCTTGGATTCTATGTTGCTAAGGCGCTTCTTAAGCAAGGAGTGTCGCTCGTCATCGTGAACGAGTCGGCATTGACTCTGAATGCCTCTTTCTACAAGGATGAGATCAACAACGGAAAGGTCACACTCCAGCCGACTTTTGGCGGCATAAGACTGCGCAAGACCGCGGAGGGCGTCGACATTCCTGCCTCGCTACGGGATATCCGAAGCTACCCAACCCGTTCCGCGGAGTATGTGGTTCCAGAAGATGTGGATGCAGTTGTCGACATAGGGACTCCTCCCGCAGCCAGGGCAACGCGGCGGGCAGGCAAACCCGCATTAACGATCTTCGACCATTCCTGGGGCAAGACATATGAAATGCTCCTGGAGGAATTCACTTCGGGCGTGCGTGGTTCGACAACATCCGCGCTGCCGATCGTCAAGACACCCGCGGATTACGAGGTTGCGAAGGCCGTCAACCAACTCAAGGAGGACGAAAGCAAGGCCCAGGCGGTTTTTCTGTTCCCGGAGTTCATAGCTCCGAGGCCCTACCGCGAACATTGGAAGTCTCTCCGTGTCAGAATAAAGCCTATTGGCGGTGTCTTCGGCCGGCCTACTGTTTCCCGAAAGAAAGCAAGGGGCAGGATGGGGATCCCTGAAGGTGCTCCAGCCAGGTCCGTCTATATACTGGGCGGCGGGACACCTGTATGGGATGCCAAGTTGTCAGAGATCATTCAGCAACTGAAGGAAAAGAGCTTGCCCTACAACGTCGTGGTCTTCGACCGAAACGCCAAACCCAATGAATACGTGAGAGTGGGTGACAACGTCTTCAAGGGTGGTGTTATCGACGGCGCGACGGTGCAAGGTCTGCTCCCAGGGATCGACCTTGTCATAACCAGGGCGGGGGGCGGAATCGTCAATGACGCCATCGCGTGCCGCGTGCCATTCGTTTGCGTTGAGGAACCCAACCACCTGCAGGTGGAAATGATACGGCAAAACTGCGAGAAGGAAAGGTTGACCAGGACAATCCGCATTGGTGATTTCAGAGATTGCGCTATCGGGGAGATTATTGAGAAGGAACTCGGGAACCAAACTGGGAACAGGAGAATCCGGAAAGTGATGCAGGGGATTAGGAACGGGATGGAGGAGGCGGTGGCAGCGGCTATCATCCAGTTGCATCACAGCCCCCTCATCTGCGATTATGGTCGCGAAGTTTGATTCCGGAGGCCCCAAAATCCATGCGCAAGCGTTTGATTCTTCTCGTCGCCGCCGGCATCTGCGGCAGCCTGTTCGCCCAGCAGCCCGCTTGGCAGCCCGCGCCCGGCCACACCACCCTAGTCGTGTGGCCGCATGGAGCGCCCGGCGCCCAGTCGAATCCGGGTCCTGAGATCGACACCACGACTGCTAAGGATAACCTCATCGCCGGCAAGCCGCTCATCCGCCTCGGCAACGTCCCCACGCCAACCCTCACCCTCTATACGCCCAGGACCGGGAACACCGGCGCCGCCGTTGTCGTCTTTCCTGGAGGTGGTTACCGGATCCTGGCCATCGACCTCGAAGGCACCGAGGTATGCGACTGGCTCAACTCCGCTGGCATCACCTGCGCCCTGCTCAAATACCGCGTGCCCGATTCCGGGCCCTATCCCAAGTCTTCTGCTGCCCTCCAGGATGCCCAGCGGGCTCTCGGTATCGTCCGCTCCCATGCCGCCGACTGGCAAATCGACCCGCACCGGGTCGGCGTCCTCGGCTTCTCTGCCGGAGCCCACCTTGCCGCCGCCCTCAGCACTCACTTCGAGCAACGTCTCTACGATCCGGTCGATGCCGCTGATCAGCTCAGTTGCCGCCCTGACTTCGCCGTGATCGTCTATCCTGGCTACCTCGCCCTCGCAGACCAGAACTTCGCGCCCAACCCCGATATTGTGGTCACCGGCAAAACGCCGCCCTCCTTCATCGTTCAGGCGGAGGACGACCCGGTGCATGTGGAAAACGCCACCGTCTACTTCCTCGCTCTCAAGAACGCCAAGGTCCCTACCGAAATGCATATCTACGCTAAGGGTGGACACGGCTACGGCCTCCGCCGCACCGCGCTCCCTGTCACCGCTTGGCCCCAGAGCGTGGAAACCTGGCTCCGTACCATTCAGGTCCTGCCGCGCTCCGCCCCCTGACCTGCCGGCGGGGATAGAATGAGCCACCCCGAGAATCCGCTGGAAGGGAGGGGGCAATCGACATGAAGGTCATTCTCTTTGGGGCTACGGGTATGGTCGGGCAGGGCGTCTTGCGAGAATGCTTGCTCGATCGTGAGGTGGAAAGCGTGCTCACGGTTGGGCGCAGCGCGACGGGGCAAGAGCACGAGAAGCTGCACGAAATCGTGCACAAGGACTTTTCCGATTTCTCGGACATCGCGGGGAGCCTCTCGGGCTATGACACGTGCTTCTTCTGTCTTGGTGTCTCCTCCGCGGGAATGACGGAGCAGGCATATCAACGCGTGACCTACGACATCACGATGGCGGCAGCGCAAGCCTTGGCCAAGCTAAACCCAGACATGACGTTCCTGTATGTTTCGGGAGCGGGCACTGACAGCTCCGAGCGCGGTCGCGTGAGGTGGGCGCGCGTGAAGGGCAAGACCGAAAACGCACTGCTCCGGTTGCCCTTCAAGGCGGCGTATATGTTACGTCCCGCCTACATCCAGCCCATGCACGGAATTCGGTCGAAGACGAAACTGTACCGAGCGCTTTACCTTGTGATGGCGCCGCTCTATCCCGTGTGGAAGGTCCTCTTGCCAAAGTACGTGACGACCACGGAACAGGTAGGCCGTGCGATGATCAAAATTGCCAAGCTCGGCGCCACGAAACGTGTGCTTGAGAACCAGGACATTAACAGTATCCAAAACGGGGGCATCTCACCACAGAGACCACAGGGGTCACAGAGAAGAGATGCAGGCAAAGATAGCGGAGCAACAAACAAGGAACCGTAACCTTGTAATCCCTGCTCGCGCGAGCAGAAGTACTTTTCTCTGTGGTCTCTGGGCCCTCTGTGGTGAATTTATTTTCGCGGCAGGAGAAGAAGATGGCCACGAGCGCCACAACGCGGCACGGCCGCAACCAAGAGCAAATTCTTCGCTACGCTGCGCTCCCGCCGCGGCGTGACATGTCATCCTGATCCCGCCTTACGGGAGAAGGATCTGCTTTTCTTCGCGCCCCGCCAAGAAGTTGCACGTTAGTACTACAAGCCAGAACCCGACCGGACGAGCATTCAGAGGCGCTCGGCTGTATGTTATCGGGCGGTTGAAAATGGAAAAAGGAAATTCCGGTTGACTTGGCTTCTGCCCCTCAAGACATCGGGTTTCTCAGCGGCCGGCGGTTGGTGCTGGAGGTCATCTGTGAGGCGCACAAAGCCTTTGCCGAACCGTCTAGTTGGCTTCAGCGTAGTAGCCGCGTCGAACTCGCACTCGGCAGTTCCGGTTGCGCACGCGCACACCAATCTTGCGAAAAGAACCGTCGCGCAGCTTATTCGAGGATGAGTACCCAAGGGAGTACTGAGCGCGCAGCTCGTCGGCAATTTCCCGAAAGGCCGTACCGGTGTCGCGCATGTGGTTCACGCGAACCATGCGGCCACCCGTCTCCTCCGACAACTTCTTCAAAACCGGTTTCCCGCCAAAAGACAGACCTTGCGCCCAATAAAATGAGTCGTCGGTGAGGGCCACGGAATAGATGATGACATCGGCTTTCTCGGCAGCTTCGAGCGCCCCGTTGGACGTCACCTTGCTGCCCTGATCTTCGCCGTCGGTGAGCATGATGAGCACCTTTCGTCCCACATTACTCTTCATCAGCTCATTGGAGGCTAAGTACAGAGCGTCGTAAAGGTGAGTGCCGCCGACACTCGCGCCCGCCGACGGCTCCGGTAGAAGTTCCTGCCAGCGTTCATTAATGACTGTGTTGTCGATGGCGCGCCCAAGCAGGCGTTGTTCACTGGTGAAGTCCTGAAGCAGCTCAACCTCCACGTCGAATCGGAGGACAAAAGCCGAGTCCTTGGGGCGCAGCACTTGCTGGATGAACGCCCGGGCTTGTTCTTGCTCGGTTGCCAACAGTTGCTCCTGGCTGGGGCTCGTGTCAATCATGATGCCAAGGGTCAGTGGGCTGTCTGTCTCGCGAGAGAAATAACCAATCTGTTGTGCGGCGTCATCCTCGGTAAGCTGGAAATCTTCCTTATTGAGGTCCGGGATCAAACGGCCTCTCTTGTCCTTGACGATCGCGTAGACATTGACTACCACAGTCGAGACCTTCAAAGTCGCTTGCGGCAGCGAATTGATCTCCTTTTCCTGGTTTGGCGGCTGGGGTGCCGCCAGAACCGTGAGGCAGAAGCCTAACAACGAAGCCCATCGCGTCGCGGCAAGGACTTTTGTGTGGTGCGTCAAGGCATACCCCCTCCGAGCTTTGCCTGCGTCCAAACTGGTGTTTGGGTCTCAGAGCCGAAGATATCCCGAAAAGGGGTCGGGGGCAAGCCTGCTCTGCAAAAGTGATGGTGCAAGAAAGCTTGCCCTCCATATCGGGCCGTCCAACGGTGCTTACTACCCACCCATCGCAACCGGGATGCGTTCGAGGAGTTGAGGCGATTGAACGATGAGCTGCCTCTCACTCTTAGGTACTGAGTATTCGAGAGTCAAGCCCAGGTCTGCCAGCCGCAGGGCACGAATTGTGTAGTTTCCTCCACTGCGGACAAGGATCAGTTCGCTACGGTCAAGAGTCTGGCGGTCGGAGGTCGCTTGGTTCACGATCATCTCCACGGCCTCGTTCCCTCGCCAGATGGTGACTCTCCCCGAACTTGTCGGATGGTCGAGGGTGAACGAGTAGTCGCCAGGAGGCAGAACTACGTTTCCCCACCGTGCTTCGACAGACAAAGTAAATCTAGCTCTGCAAGCCTCTTGTGCGCTTGCGAGGCTTGCAGTGAGGCAACCGGCCAAGAGCGCCAGGCCAAGAGGTGCAACTAGCTTGAAACTTCGACTCAAAGTCATAATGGTCCTCCATGTTTCAATTTAGCAGCGACAGCTGCGTCCTACCCTGGCGGGGGAGACATGTCGGTCGCCCACGCACAGCATGCACACCCAGTTTCTCTGAGGTCCACTTGTGACTTCAATGCACTCGAGGTGAACTCTTATTGAACTTTGCATGAACAGATAACTTGCTCAAAAAAAAGGGAATTCAATATACTCACTATTTGTTCGGACAGTTTTTGTATCGTTTAGCTTGTCTGCCACACTCACCAGACCCACCCCCATCGAGTGAGTCGAATCCAAGTGGCGTAACGCCGGTCTTGCGTCCCGCGGCTCAGGGTAATAACGACTCCTTCGGGGTCGGGGAACGAGTGTGGGCCTTACCGGGGGCGTTGCCCCCAGCTACTTTCTTGTGCCCTTGCAGGGCACGAAAAAACCTCCCCTTCGGTCTCACCCCGCGGCACCCCCTCTCTGACGTCACGGATAGCCGCTTTCGGCTATCCATGCTCAAAATGACATCTCTGCTTTCTTCGCGCCCCGCCAAGCAGTTGTACGTTAGTACTACAAGCCAAAACCCGACCGGACTATTGCATTCAGAGGCGCTCGGCTGTATGTTATCGGGCGGTCGAAAATGGAAATTCCGGTTTACTTGGCTTCTGCCCGTCGAGACATCGGGTTTCTCAAGAGCTGATGATCCCTGCATCGAGCCACTCGGCGTAGCTTGTTGGGTTGAATCAGGGATTCGACATGTATCACCGCTACCACCTTCAGACGAGCCCCGCGCCCGAAATCGCGCCTTTCCCGAATCGCACGCGAGTGAAAGTCAGCAAGCGTGGCTTGGCCATGCACCTGCTCAAAGGCCTGGCCCGCTATCGCCGAAACCCGGAAGTTGCACTTAGCCGGCCCTGCGTCTACGGCGTCTTTTCCGGGCCGGTGGGGGGATTCGCTCCTCGGAACAACTCGTGCGTGGGATGCCTGCGCTGCACGATTGAGAACCCGGAGATGGTCGAGGTGCAGCTCAATCCGGAACACCAGCACCTGGGTGATTCGTACTTCACACCCGGGGACGTGGACACGACTTGCTACGAAGCACGCACCGGGAGGATACCCGTAAAGGGCGCGGGCTACCGAGGCCCCTTCGGGGGCGAAGGCTGGGACGGCATGTGGACCGACATGTCGGAGATCGTACGTCCCACACGCGACGGGATTCACGGCCGGGAGTTCATTTCGACAAGCGTGGATATTGGTCCGAAGCCACCCTTCCTTACTCTTGACGAACAGGGGGTAACGACTGGGGAAAGCGTGCAGACTTTTTCCATTCCTATTCCGGTTTTCTTCGATGTGCCGCCGGCATCCGTCCTATCGCGCAGATTCCTCGAGATCCTTGCGGAAACAGCGCAAGAGGCAGGGACGCTGCTCGTCTTGTCGGCCAAGGTGCTCAGCAAATTCGCGTTTCAGGGACAGCAGATTGTTCCGCTTCTGGGCCGCGAGGACGCACACACACTCCCGACGCTCCGCTTCACGCCACGAATGATAGAGCTCGAGGGCGGGAACGAAGCGTTGCTAAAAGAAACTCGGACTCGCTTCCCCGAGGCCACGATCTGCTTGCGCTACGAACTAGCCTCGAAGGAGGAGCTATTAAAGCACTATCGCTCGGGGTTCCGAGTGTTCCACCTAGTGGCCAATTATCATGGCCTGGGACGGGACGGGCGGTTCGTGCTGGAGCTCATCCGGGAGGCGCACAAAACCTTTGTCGCAGCATCGTGCCGGGATGAAGTGACGCTGCTGGGGAGCGGCGGGATCATCGCCGCCGAGCATGTTCCCAAAGCCATCATCTGCGGTCTGGATGCCGTCGCCCTGGACACACCCCTTTTGGCGGCCCTCCAGGCGCAGTTTGTGGAGGAGTGCGCCGAGCGGGAGAAAAGCCGCTTCAAGCTACCCCGAAGGCTCGCCGTCGATTGGGGCATCCAGCGCCTCAAGAATTTCCTGACTTCCTGGCGCGACCAATTGCTCGAAGTTCTGGGGGCGATGGGCTTGCGGGAAGTCCGCCGGCTCCGCGGTGAGATGGGGCGCGCCATGTTCCAGAAGGAGCTGGAGCGCGAAGCGTTTTCCGGGATCGAAGGCTATGGCCAATAGCACGAAGACCACCGGGCAGCTCATCGTCGAGAAGCATACCACCTATCTGCATCAAGGCTTTCACCTCTGGCCTGAGTTGAAGAACGGCAAGCTGCCTGCACTGGGTGACCACCGCTGGACGGCGGACTTGATTCTCTCCACCTGGGTGCAAGCCGAAACCGGGAAGCCGCCCAGCAACGGCCTGGAATACCGCGTGGGCAATTCCGGCGGCGGGTTCGATCTGCTGGATTTCAAAATCCTGCCTGAAGATCGACGCCTGTCCAACGAAGTGGCAGTCGACCTCTCTATCCCGCTCAATCGCCGACCCTACGATCGCCGGATCGAGATCCCTATCCCGTTCTACGGGGCGGGCATGTCCTTTGGCTCCATCAGCGAGCAAGTGATGTGCGCCAGGGCCAAAGCGGCCCAGAAATGGAAGACCTTCACGTGCACCGGAGAAGGAGGATATCCGGACTCGCTGCTCCCCTATAAAGACCACGTCATCACCCAAGTTGCCACCGGCATGTTCGGAGTGAGAGAGGAGACAATCCAGCGCGCGCCGATTGTGGAGTTCAAGTACGCCCAAGGGGCCAAGCCAGGCCTGGGCGGACACCTGTTGGGCGATAAGGTGACGTCCAGCGTCGCCAGCATGCGCGAGTCGCTTCCCTGGGTCAGCCTCTTTTCGCCCTTCCCATTTCACAGCGTCTATTCAGTGGAGGACCACAAGAAGCACGTGGATTGGATCAAGACCATCAACCCGCAAGCACTCGTTTCCGTGAAGGTCTCGACGCCCACGGATATCGACATGGTAGCCGTGGGGAGTTATTACGCGGGGGCGCACATCGTGTACATTGACGGAAGCTATGGCGGGACTGGCGCAGCCCCGGAAATCGCCAAGAAGACCATCGCCATGCCCATTGAGTTTGCGATCCCCAAGGTCCACTGCTACCTGCTGCAAGAAGGCATTCGACAAGAGGTCGTGGTGATGGCCGGCGGTGGGATTCGCACTGCTTATGATCTTGCCAAGGCCATTGCTTTGGGCGCCGATGGGGTCGTCCTGGGCACGTCCGAATTGGTGGCCCTGGGCTGCACCCGCTGTAGTAACTGCGAGCGCGGTCGCGGCTGCCCCTTTGGGCTGACGACCACCGATCCGGAGCTATCGCAACTGGTCGAAATAGACTGGGGCGCAGAGCGGCTCGGCAACCTGTACCGGTCCTTCAAATGGCAACTCTGCGATCTGCTGCGCAGCCTTGGGCTCACGAGCATTCGCGATCTCGTGGGCAGAACGGATTTGCTCGTCTATCGTGGTCGCGCGGGAGCGCGGTGATGATCTCACCAGAAACGATCGCCAAGATCCTCGCCTCCAGGAAGTCTCTCATCCCGGAAGGTGATGGACATTTAACCACGCGTAAAGCCGAGGCTGAGGGTGGTTGCGGCGTCATCGGAATTGCTTCGAGCGAGAGGATTCCGGGACGCCATCTGTTCCAAGCCTTGGAACAAATGCGCAACCGCGGCAACGGCAAAGGGGGCGGCATCGCAGCCGTAGGGCTGGTACCCGAGGACTGGGGCGTCACTCGGGAGATTCTGGAAAACGACTACCTGCTCACCATCGCCTATCTCGAGGCGAGCGCCAGGCCGGAAGTCGAACGAATCTGCATTGAGCCGACCTTTGAAATCCATCATGCCCGCACCCTCCCCCGCACCCATGACTCGCGCATCCTTGCGAGGCTCGACGTCAAGCCTCCGGAAGTTTTCCTGTACTTTGGGCGAGTGAGACCAGAGGCCATCGAAGGGTTCGAACAGAGGAATGGCTTGGAGGCGGCAGTGGCGCCGCCCACATCCCCGGAAAGCATTGAGGACGAAATCGTCTCTCAGAACAGCTATCGCTTGAACCGCGCGTTTTACGCGTCCACGGGTGAGAAGCGCGCTTTCGTCCTTTCGCACGGCAAAAACATGTTAGTGCTCAAGATGGTCGGTTACGGTGATGACGTGATCCGCTATTATCAATTGGAAAATACCCGCGCCCACGTCTGGCTCGGCCACCATCGCTACCCCACCAAAGGCAAAGTTTGGCATCCGGGCGGTGCGCATCCCTTCGTCGGACTTCACGAAGCTCTGGTACACAACGGCGACTTCGCCAACTATGCCTCGATCTGCGAGTACCTCGCGCAGCGGAACATCTACCCGCTCTTCCTGACGGACACGGAAGTTTCGGTCCTCCTCTTCGACCTTTTCCACAGGACGTACGCTTACCCACTGGAGTACGTCATCGAGTCTCTGGCGCCTACCACGGAGAGGGATTTCGCACTGCTGCCTGAAGAAAGGCAGTCCATCTACCAGCAGTTACAAACCGTGCACATTCACGGCTCGCCGGATGGGCCCTGGTTTTTTCTTATCGCCCAATCATCCCCGGCACAAGGCGAGTACCGCTTGATTGGGATCACCGACACCAGCATGCTGCGTCCGCAGGTTTTTGCCTTGCAGGAAGGTCCGGTCTCAGTCGGATTCGCAGCCTCGGAGAAGCAAGCCATCGACGCTGCTTTGGAGAGCCTTGCGCGGGAAGATCCGAGATTTTGGTCGCACGCCGATCGCTACTGGAACGCTCGTGGAGGCAGCCACACGGACGGCGGGGCGTTCATTTTCACTGTCCATGCCGAGGGGAATGGCCATGCCGAGCTGCAATGCACGGACAAGTTCGGCAGGGCCGTCAGGTCCGGTGCGCAGCAGAAGCCGTACGATGGGCTTGCAACTGCTGTGCGGACCGATATGACGCTGCCTGACGTTCCCGCTGATGAGCTGTTCGCCTGGGCCAAGGAGCAGTTGTCGGGGTGGGACTATGGAAACCTGCTCGCGTTTCTCAAGGCCCTGGAGCGCGCTGCCGAGAACGGCGATGACCGCAGGCGTGCCTTGGAAGTCGTCACGTTGCTGATGGACCGTCGCTATCCCACAGGCGCAATGCGGCGCAGCAGCTTGCTCTCGCTCTTCGATCAGAGCTTGGGAGCGATCGTCGAGTCCGTCCGCCGATCTCCTTCCGAAGCCTATGTCTTCGTGGACGATTTCAGTTCTGTGCCAAGCCCATCAGGGGCCGCGCAAACGGTCGTTCTGGACGCTCGCGGCTTTGCGGCAGAGGGTGAACGCTCGCTGGCCCGCAAAATCGTCTGGCTTTACCAGCGCGGCTTTCGAAATTTCATGCTGGCTCACGTCAAGGGGCATCGGTTTATCGCCAATGGCCTGGGCGCCGGAACCCAAGGCGTCCATATCGACGTCTACGGCTCCTCAGGAGACTATCTCGCCTCGGGCATCGACGGAGCGGAGGTGGTCGTCCACGGCGACGCCCAGGATCAACTGGCCCAAATCATGAAAGACGGGACGCTCGTCGTCTATGGCAGTGTCGGCCAGACGTTCCTCTATGCCGGCAAAGGTGGGCACGCATTCGTGCTGGGGAACGCCGCCGGGCGTCCCCTCATCAACGCCGTCGGAAAGCCCCGCGTGGTCATCAATGGCACCTGCCTTGATTATTTGGCCGAGTCGTTCATGGCGGGCGACCCCCTCGACGGCGGCGGCTTTGTTGTCCTCAACGGAATCGCCTTGAGTGACCAGGGGGAGGTCGTTGAACTGGATACTCCCTACCCCGGCGGCAACTTGTTTTCGCTCGCTTCCGGGGGAGCGATGTACATTCGCGACCCGCATGGGAAGGTCTCCGAGGAGCAACTCAACGGCGGCGAGTTTGGCCCGCTCGAAGAACCTGACTGGGCGGTGATCCGTCCCTTCCTGGAAGAAAATGAGCGGCTGTTTGGAATTCCCGTGGCGCGGCTGCTCGAGATCGATGGGAAGCCTTCGCTTCCCAGCCAGGTGTATCGGAAAATTCATCCTCGGGCGATCGGCGCGCTTCAACCCGAGGAGGCCTGGGTGAAGATGCATGTGTGAGCCTGCGCTGGCGCGAGGTGTTGTCGGTCCCCTCGGTTAAGTCACCTTTGTCCCTAATCATTCCTCGCAGTCTCATTTTCGTGCACCCGCGTCCCAAAAGCGGACAGCCACCGCCCACGCAATTTCAGGCAGATTGCGCATTGTCAATAAGATACAGACCATCTCGCTTGGCCCCCTACGTGCTGTCCTTACCCTTCAAGAGGAGCGGGAATCATGATGCACGACCTACGCTACGCCTTACGCATGCTGGGCCGCAATCCGGGCTTCGCTCTAGTCGCCATCGTTTCTATGGCTTTGGGGATTGGGGCCAACGCGGCCATCTTCAGCCTGGCGGACTATATCATTTTTCCGCGCTTGGCCGTGCCTAACCCTTCCGCCATCATGGCGGTCCAATCTCAATTCAAGGGTGAAAGCCTCGGAAACATCTTCCAGTACTCTGGTTTGTCCTATCCAGATTTTGAGGATTTCCGGAAGAAGAACAGCTCCTTTGCAGGTTTAGCCGCCTCGCAATATTTCCAGTTTGGCTTCGCCCCAGACAAAACGGCGCAACCCCAAATGAAATTCGGGGCGCTGGTGAGCGGTAACTTCTTTGACATGTTGGGCGTGCGCCCGGACCTGGGGCGGAGCTTCCGTCCCGACGAGGACAAAGTGCCGGGGCGTGATGCGGTGGTGGTCCTCGGCCACTATCTCTGGGAAAACGAGTTTGCCTCGGACCGTGACGTCGTTGGTCGAAGCATCTACCTCAACGGTCTGCCCTTTACGGTGGTGGGTATAGCGCCGCAGTCATTCACGGGGCCGAATGCCTGGTTGCGCGCCGACCTGTATGTCCCACTGGCGATGCAGCCCGCGCTGGCCGGCGGGTCCGAGCACAGTGAGCTCGAAGCGCGCGGAGTTCGAGAGCTGATGCCCCTGGGACGATTGAAGCCGGGAGTGCGCATTGGGCAAGCCGCCGCCGAGGCCGGGGTGATTGGCCAGGAACTCGCCCAGGCCTACCCGAAAACGAACCGCACCAACTCGCTCGTGCTCATGACGTACCGGCAATCCACGACAATTGCCCCTATAAGCACGCTTGCCCTTTCCCTGTCGGGGCTGGCCGGGGTGGTGCTCCTGATCGCTTGCGCCAACGTGATGAACCTGATGCTGAGCCGTGCCTCAGGCCGGGCCCGGGAGATCGCCGTGCGGTTGGCCATGGGAGCGGGGCGGGCGCGGCTGGTCCGCCAACTGTTGACGGAGAGCCTGGTGATCGCCGTCCTGGGTGGGGCGCTGGGACTGCTTCTGGCGCAAGCGGGCGCGGATCGGTTTTCACAAATCCGCATTCCCATCGACGTTCCCATCATGGTCGATGTGAAAATCGATCCTAACGTACTCCTGTTCGCGCTCTTGATTTCCGTGGCAAGCGCCATCCTGTTTGGACTGGCTCCAGCGCTCCAAAGCACCCGGGCTGACTTGGTTTCCGCCTTAAAGGCCGGAGGCGTTGCTCCCGGCAAGCGGCGCCGATTCCTAGGAAGGAACGCACTAGTGATTGCGCAGGTGGCGGGCTCGCTCCTGTTGCTGGTGGTCGCAACCCAAGCTTATCGCGGGGCGCGGATCATGCTCTCCTCCCCGGCCGGTTTCCGTACGGACCACCTTCTCATGGCCAGTTTTAACCCCGCCCTGGCACGGGACTCGACGGAGCAAACCAAGGAATTCTTCCGGCGATTGCAGGACCGGGCGCGCGCGCTCCCGGGTGTGAAGTCGGCAGCTCTGGCACAGGCAATGCCCATGGTCCCGGCATCCCCTGCGATCCGGGTCATCCCCGAGGGTGTCCAGTTGCCAAGCGGGACCGAGGCGGTCAGCGTGTTTTCCAACACCGTCAGCGACGGCTACTTCCGCACCCTCGGATTGGCCCTGGTCGAAGGCCGCGAATTCCAGTTGACCGATGGGGCGGATTCGCCACGCGTGGTGATCGTCAACGAGCAGTTCGCCCGCAAGTACTATCCGAATCAAGACGCCATCGGAAAACGGCTGCGATTGAATAGCGCGGATGGACCGTTCGCCGAGATCGTCGGGGTGGCAAAGCAGAGTAGGTACGTTTTCACGATCGAACCGCCGCTGGAATACCTCTACCTGCCGCTGGCCCAGAACCCAACCGCAGCGATGACCCTGCTGCTCGAAACCGAGGGACCTTCGGCCGGATTAACGGCGGCGCTGCGCAACCTGGTGCGATCGCTGGACTCGCGTCAGCCGATTTATGGCGTCCGGACCATGGAGGAATTCTACGATGTACGCGCCCATAAGACGCTCGGTCTGTTTGTCGAAGCGATGGGCGGACTGGGGATCCTGGGACTAGTGCTGTCGCTCGTGGGGCTCTACGGATTGATGACCTATTCCGTGAGCTTGCGGCAGCGCGAGATCGGAATCCGCATGGCGATTGGTGCGGACCCTGCCACCGTGGTCAGGATGGTGCTGAAGCAGGGGATGATTCTGGCCGGCACCGGAGTCGTCATCGGCTTGGCCCTGAGTCTCGTCGCCGCAAAACCCATGGCCACTTTGGTGCACGGGCGCGGTTTCAATTTGCCTCTCGTCGCCCTGGTCACCCTAGCCCTTCTGGCCATGGCCGCTCTGGGGGCGTATATCCCCGCGCGCCGGGCCTCGCGGGTCGATCCCAACACCGTCCTGCGGCAGGAGTAGGCTCGAGCGCCGAGCCAAACGCTTCAATACGGACAGCCAGGCTGAAAAGAACTACTAGTCCCTAGCCCCAGCCTACATTCCTGGCTTGACGGCGGGGGCTAGTGGCGGAATCAAGGCAATCCGGGGACGGGTCAAATACTCGCGCAGGTAGCGGCGGTAATCGTCGTCGGAAGGCACGGCGTCCGGCGCTGCGGGCGGATAGTTTGCCATTTTGCGGAAGGGCAAGGGTTGGACCGTCGAGGCAAAAGCGGTGTTAGGCTCGCCGTCCTTTGCCCAGCCATGGGTGTAAAGGAAGAAATCCCGTTTGTATCCGGGCTGGAGCGGCGGGAGCCTTCTGCCGTCAAACCTCACCGTGATTTCATCACCCGTAGCCATCACCACCAACTGGTCATCAGCGTGGACGAGTAATTTCCCCACCGGCCCATAGCGCGTATATTTGCCCTGCATGGGATTCCAGGGGGCATAGGCAAGCACGTTTTCATAATCGAACGAATCGGGGCGAAGGTGTTCAGGGTCGCTGAGGGGGGTCGAGAATCCGCGATAATGCAGGTCTGCGGAGAGCAGGGGAAGTTCGCTTGGCGCGGGGGCCTTGGCATCGTCGAGGGAGAAAAAGATCTGGTCCCAGTAAACGCACAGATTGGTGACGATGCGCACATGATGGTCGGCGGTGAGGAATTTGCCGGTCAAATCCACGCGCATGGTACGGCGGGTGCCGCTCGGCAAGCCCATATCCGGAATTACGGTTTCCCATTGTCCCTGCGCGTTGCGGACTTGCAGGTAGGGAGAAATCATCTCGAGCTGCTTATTGGACATCAAGGCGCGCGAGCCGTTCGAATCCGTCCAGAACACCCATCCGTTCAGCCACAGCGAGACACGGGCGGAAGCCGGCAGGTCTCCTAAATCCAGGGTGAGCGAGTGGAGCTCAGCGAGGCCAAGAATGCGGTGGCGAGCGAAGTCGGCAGGATACTGGCCGTCTTGCTTCAGCAGCAAGGGCAGAACGTCGTGGCCTCGATCGTCCACGGCCGAAACGGGGAAGCGCTTTTCGCGCACGGAATAAAGGGCTGGGGGCGGAGGCGAAGAAGAATAAATTTCGTTGGAGTAAATCTCCTGGGAGGCCGGATGGTCCACAGCCAGAAGCCGAAGTTGGTCAAAGAAATCGACTTCCCTCAACTCATCGGTGAGCTGGAAAACATACTGGCCTTCTTGCGCGTGCAGGTCCCCAGGGAGGCGCACAAGCTCTTCGGGGAATGGCTTAGTTCGAGTGCCGTCCGGGGCCAGCTCGCCCAGCGGGGCCATGCCCAGGACATCCGTCACGAAAACGTAGCGCTGGCCGTTCCAGGCGTAAAGGAGTGGGCAGGAGGTAGCCAGGCGTTCGGATTCGCGGACGTCAATCGGCTTGTCGGTGGCCACGTCGATCCAATTTTGGATCACGGCATTGGGCCAGGTGACGCGCACCACGTCAACCCGGGAGAGGTCCCCGGCAAAAATCCTGAGCGGGCTTCCTGTAACTACTACCTTGTTGTAATAATTCCCCGCTTTGATCTCGACCAGACTGCCGATTCCCTGGGTGTTGCTCTTGTAGCCTATCAGCTTCAGTTCCAACCAGCGAGGAGTGGGGCCTTCTTTCTCAAAGGCCAGCAGTTGGCCTGTCAGGCTGAGCCCTACCAGGTCCAGCTTGCCGGGATTGCTCAACCAAGTGGGGCTGAGGGTGGCGACGCCGGTTGCCGAACTGGCAGGAATGCTGACCGCCCCCTCGCGGAACTTCCCGGAGTGATTGACGAGCAACCGCCACTTGCCGCTGGCATCGAGAGCCAGCAGGTCCGCAAAGCTGTCGCCATTCGCATCCACAACCGTGCCACGAAAAGCAAAGAAACCCGCTGGGGGGGAAACGAGCGGGAGAGGCGTAAGGGGAGCGAATTTCCAATCACCCCTGTTCATTAGGACTTGGTAGCCTTTGGGTCCCCACAGCGCCAGATCGAAACGACCGTCGTGGTTGAAATCCGCAGCCTGTATCCCATAGGCTACCGACTTTGTAAACGCCCCTCCAGCCTCGGCGGTCCGGCTCACAAACTTGTCCTCGCCCAGATTGGCGTAAAGCAAGGGAGGGCCATCGTCACGGAACAGACAGAGGTCGGTGTAGCCGTCGTTATCGAAGTCCGCGAAGACGGCGCCGCGCATGCGCCCCCTGGCCGAAGCCAGCCCCGTGGAGGGTGTGATCTCGGTGAAGGTGCCGTCGCCGTTGTTGCGATAGAAGTGCGTTGCGGCGCCGACGAAATCGCTGGGGAAGAGGAAAGAGTCTTTCTTGGGAGGATCGTTCAAATTCGTGTACGCCGTGACTACAAGGTCCAGGAAACCATCCACGTCCGCATCGAACAGCACGGCCTGAGTCTCCAACTCGCCGGGAATCGAGTGCAGCCCTGCCTTTTCCGTCTCATCCTGGAAAGTTCCATCGCCTAGATTGCGATAGAGCCGGACTCCGTCCAGCCCGGCCACGAAAAGGCTGGGCTTACCGCTGTTGTTGTAGTCGGCAAAGGTGGCGGAAACCGCGCCGCCCGTCCCGGCCACGCCCGCCTTGTCCGTCACGTCGGTGAAGGTCCCGTCCCCGTTGTTACGCAGGAGATGGTTGGCGCCGGCAGGGTTGACGACGTAGACGTCGATGTGGCCGTTGCTGTTGTAGTCGCCGAAAGCGAGGGAAGGCCCAAAGAGCGGAACCAGATTTCGGCGCGCGTAATCCAGCGAATAATCCGCCGCTTTGATCGGGCTTTGGGAGTACGCCAAAGGACTTTGCTGGGCTGGCAAGGTCAGCCCCAGGCGCCCCGAGATCTCGGCAAAGGTCACTTTCTCGAGGCCCGATCCCTGCACGAGTTCTGAAGGGGGCACGGCGGGGATAAGGATGGCGCCATATTTTCCTCCTTCGAGGGCCGGGTTCTGGAGTGAAATCCCGGGGACTTTGTCTCTCATCTTTTCGTGAACCTTCAAGACCTTCTGCGCGTCCTCGTCACGCTTGAGGCGCACGTAGATGGTGAAAGTGTGGAAAAGCGAGGCCACGTAAAAGTTCTGCCCCTTGCCGAAACCCATATTGACCACGTGCTGATGCGCCGCCAGCGCGTCCTCCAGGCGCTTCTCGGCGAAGTAAACGGTTCCGAGGTTGAACCATGCCGCAGGGTCGTCCGGATCGGCCGCAATCACCCGCTTCAGGGCTGCCTCGGCGTCGGGATAGCGAAGCTCGCGCTTGTAGAGGATACCCAGGTTGTAATCGGCCGCGACCAGCTTGGGGTCCATCTGCTTTGCGGTGGTGAGTTCCCCCAGAGCCTCGTCCAGCTTGTTGGCCTGCATCAGGGCGAGTCCAAGATCAAAGTGGTCGGTTGCCAGCGCCTTCCCCGAAGCCACTACCTTCTGGAACTCCCCGACCGCCTCAGTGTATTTGCCCTGCTCGTAGTATGCCTTGCCAATGTTCCGCTGCGATTGGATGGGCGCCGTTCCCGCCAGGGAAGTCTTGCCGGCGGCCTTCGGCGCAGCGGACTTCCCTGTTTGCGGACTTTCCAAGCTCGGTCGACCAGAGATGAGGCAGGAAGCGAGAATCAAGGCGATCGTCATGCAAATGCGTAGGACACTAGAGAGCTTTCGGTTCATGAGTCTCCTCAGACTATTCCGGATGAATGGGGTGAACGGCGTCGAAGTGATATGCAGCATAGTTGCAAACGATTATTATACAACGCGCGCTTTGCGCACGAGATTCCTCTTGCGCGGACGGTGGTAGGTAGGGGCTGGAGGCTAGGGGCTGGGGACTGTCAGGAGTAAGTTATTTTTGCCATTTGCCTTTTGCCATTTGAATTTTGAACTTCTTTTCCAGGACGAGCAGATCAAATGGCAAAAGTCAAATGGCAAAAATAATGTACTGCCTACTGCCGACTGCCTACAGCCCCGTTTCTCATCGCCTGTCGTCCGTCACCATCTTGCGGGGCGGTCCACGACCAAATCGGGGTGTTCGCGCCTGAAAGTTTCAGCGATGTGGCAGGACCAGCAAACGGGCAAGTAAGTTTGGAATACCTCCGGCAATCTCTCCGCCGCAATCTTGTCCCAGCAAACGGTTTTCTTCTCCGGGTTCAGCAGGGCTGGCACATGTCCAACCCATTCCTCCGTAACATTCACGGGTTTGCCGCAAATGGCGCAGGTCTTCCCCGCATACCAGTTGGCGACGATGCGGCGAACCAAGCAACCTTCCGGAGCCGCTTCGATCTGTTTCAAGCACTCCTGCCCACATCCCTGCCGTTCCGGCCAGCGGGAACACTCGCTCAAGCGAAGCTGCGGTGGACCAAAGGCCGCTTCGCTCGCCAGGGGTATGGCGTCCAAATCAACCGCGGCAGACTTTTGAGTTTCGGGGCAAGTGACCAGCCTCTGTCCTCGCAGTTTAAAGTAGGAATGCAGGCCACGAAACAGCAAATACCCGACACCGAGCGCCGCAAGCGCAAATATCACCCAGACAAACCCAAGATCCATAAGTGCCTCCTCTCGTCCCCCAAATAACTATTTGCAGAGCACGTTCCCCCCCAAACGCATGGGCGCAACTTCTGCTTCCTCGGCAAGGTGCCGACTTCTGGCCTGTGGAAAGCTACGTGGGAAAGTTCATGCGGCGCCGCAACTCCTGAAAGCGCGGGTCGGATCGCCAGGGGAATGTGTTATCATTTACGGTCCAGGGCAGAAATATGTGGTGGTACTCGTACGCGGCTTCGAGGGCGCGGAGTGTCTCCTCCTTGTTTCCCAGCATGGTCTGAATCCCGGCTATGAACAGAGCAAACTTTGAGTAATCCTCGCGCTCCATCTCAGCTACGAGCTTGAGTGCATCGTCCTTACGTCCGGCCAGAGCGTACGTTTCTGCCAGGCCAAATTTCCAGTCAGGATTCACCGTCGCCAGCTTCTGATGGGGCGCGATGGCCTGCTTGAACATACGCTTGTCTCTATACGCGCCTCCCAGCACATAAAGCGCGTCGGGCGAGTTCGGGTCGATGTCAAGCGCTTTGCGGGCTTCCTCTAAGCCCTTGTCGGGTTGTCCTAGATCCCAATACATCCACCCTACCATCGCAGTGTAAAAGGGCGAAAGCGGATCCAATTCCTGCGCTCTTTTCTGTTCTGCCACCCCCTCCACGTTGCGTCCGAACAGCAAGAGGTACCAAGCATAATGTGTGTGAGCTTCGGGCATATTGGGGTTCAATTCCAAGGCGCGCTTGAACTCCTTTTCGGCCCCCGTCCAATCCCAATCGAAGTAGAGCTTGATGGCGGCGAGCGCGAGATGAGCCTGGGCCGAGCCCTCGTCCAGCTCAAGCGCCTTGAGCGCGGCAGCGCGGGCACGCGGGAAACCGTCCCGTGGTGGGATCGTCCCGCCCGGGCCGTGGTAGATGATCGGGTAGGCCAGCGCCAGGCCGGCGTACGGTAAGGGGTCCGTCGGATCTTTCTCGATCGCCTGCTGGAGCAGCGCCAGGCCCTTCGCGAACCCCTCCGGCGTTTTCTTGTACAGGTAGAACATCGCTTTCAGGTACGCCTCGTGCGTTTCGGGGTTGACGGAGCGGGCGCTCGCCAGCCGGGCGCGCTCGGTGGGCGTGAGGGCCGCGCGGACCTTCTCAGCAATTGCGCTGGCGATCTCGCCCTGCAAGGCCAGCACACCCCGCAGGTCCCGTTGGTAGCTCTCCGCCCAGAGGTGCTGGTCCGTCGAGGCCTGGATGAGCTGAGCCGTGATGCGCACCTGCCCGCCCTCACGCAGCACCGAACCTTCGATCACCGCGTCCACATTCAACTCCTTGGCAATCTGCGGCAAAGGCTTCTTGGTGCCTTTGTACTGCATCATCGAGGTCCGCGAAATGACTTTCAGGGCGCCCACCTTGGCCAAGCTCGTAATCAGTTCTTCCGTCATCCCGTCGGCAAAATACTCCTGCTCCGGGTCGCCCGAGAGGTTTTCCAGCGGCAGCACCGCCAGCGACTCGATGCGCGGCGGGCCAACTGGACCCCGCAGCCGATCCCGCAGGCCGCCCACGTTCAGGCCCACTGCCACCGCCGCGATCAGCGTAACGCCAGCCAGGGCAAGCGCCGCCCAGCGTTTTCTTCGGGGTGCTCCTTGTGGGTGCCAGGCCCAGGTAGGCTCGGCGGCGCCGGGTTCTGCTGTCGACAGTCGCAACGGCGACCCCGCCCCTACGCGCCCCGATTCCGTGCCGCGCTTCAGACGCTGCAAGTCAACCCGCAGCTCCTTCGCCGTCTGATAGCGCTCTTGCCGTTTCTTCTCCAGACACTTCCGGGTGATCCGCTCCAACTCTGCCGGTACCTCGGAGTTGAAGCGCCCCATGGCTTCCGGCTGGCTGTGTAAAATGTGGGCAAGCGCCTCGCCTAGAGTCGAACCCGCGAAAGGAACTCGCCCCGTGGCCATCTCATAGAGCACCGACCCGAACGAAAATAGGTCCGTCCGCGCATCCACCGGCTCCCCCAGAGCTTGCTCCGGGCTCATATATTGAATCGTCCCCGCCACCACGCCCGGCGCGGTGAGGGATTCCGTGGACATGCCGCCAACCGTCGACAGCCCTCCTGCCCGCGCCATCTTCGCCAGCCCAAAGTCCAGAATCTTCACCCCTCCCTCCTGGGTGACGAAAATGTTCGCCGGCTTGATGTCCCGGTGCACGATGCCCTTCGCGTGCGCCGCCTCCAGCGCCAGGGCGATAGATGTCGCTAACTCCACAATCTCGTTCACCTTCAGTCGCCGGGCCGATACGCGTTGCTCCAGTGTCTCTCCTTCGAGCAACTCCATCACCAGGAAGGGCTGGCCTTCATGCTCGCCCACCTCGTAAATCGTGCAGATGTTGGGATGGTTCAACGCCGCAGCGGCCCGAGCTTCGCGCTTGAAGCGGTCCAGGGCCTGCCTATCCTTGCTCCATTCCTCCGGTAGGAACTTCAAAGCGACCTGACGGCCCAGCGTGGTGTCCTCGGCCTTGTAGACGACGCCCATACCGCCGCGCCCGAGTTTTTCCAGAATCCGGTAGTGGGAAATGATCTTGCCAAGCATGGCGTGGAGCCTGGATGTGATCTGTGAGTCACTTCCGATGACGCCATCTTAGGCCGCGCTCAGAGCCAAGTCAACGGTAATTGGGGACGCAGGCGGTCGGGACGTAAGTGACAACATCGCCTGCTCGCAACTCACCCCGTATTTACCGGGTGTGCGGGTGAAGGTAGCGTGGACCTCCGCCACGCTGTGAGCCGCGCGGCATGCCGGTCGCTTCCCGAAGCGAAGGAAAGCGCCCAGACTGGCCTCGTGGTGTTGGTTATCGCCGAGGAAGGTTGGGATCAGAACCGAGGTCTCGAGGAGAGGCTTCAGTGGAAATTTTGCCTTCTCCGAGCAGAATATGACGTTTCGAGCAAATACGTTCAGAGATCGACACCGCTACTCAACCCTTTGAGAAAACTGGGCATCCCAATTATGAACGAATAACGGAATCCCAATTGCTCGTGCTATAGTTGGGGTGCTGTGAATCTACATGTGCGCAACCACCTCTCCGCACGGAAGCCCCCGACGAGACGAGGGGACGCCGGTGGGCCAAAGGGGGACTGGTCCGAAGAATGCGGCCTTGCGCCGCTCTTCCGAGAAAGCCATAATGACATGTGCCCAGCCACGAGATCCACTACTCAGGAGGATGACCCAATGAGATACCTGATGGTTGCTACCCTGATGTTGAGCCTGCCGGTCGAATTTCTTCAGGCTAAGCAAGGCAAGGTAGCTGACCGGCTCGAAAGCGCTGCCGTGGTGATGTATGAAATCATGAACACGCCTGATAACTCCATCCCGAAAGACCTGCTCGACAGGTCGGTCTGCGTGGGCATAGTCCCCGGGCAGAAGAAAGTGGCTTTCATTTTCGGGGCGAGCTACGGGCGCGGTGCGCTGGTGTGCAGGCGAGGCGGGAACGGCCCCTGGGGCGCGCCTTCGATGATTGCCGTGCACAGTGGTAGCTATGGGTTTCAGTTGGGAGGATCGGAGACCGACCTGGTTTTTGTGGTGATGAACCCCAGCGGGATTCGCAGGCTGCTCAAGAGCAAGGGAGAACTTGGCGCGGATGCCTCAGCGGCGGCCGGGCCGGTGGGACGGACAGCTTCTGCCTCCACGGATCTGATGATAACCGCCGAAATTCTGACTTATTCCCGGTCCCGGGGCTTGTTTGCCGGCGTCTCGCTCAAAGGAACTGCCATTACCCCGGATGGTGAGGCCAACGCGCGTTTGTATGGCCACGTCGTGGACCCCAAGGAGATTCTCATCGATGGCAAGGGCGATGTTCCGCCCGAAGCGAAATCACTCGTCGCCGAACTTGACAAGTATTCACCTCGCGGTGGGGAACCATTTGCCGCCCCGCAAGCGCCGAAACAAGAGAACCCTCCCGCGCCGAAACAAGAGAACCCTCCTGCGCCGAAACAGTAGAGCGGTTCTGTGGAATGAGGCGTTGTAGCCAACCTCACGGAGCTTTTTCGACCCACCTTTGCAAACTGAACCAGTACCCGCTTCTTAGTAGTGTCCTAAATGTGTGTTGATGGGTCAAAACCAGGCCCCCAGCACCCAGCCTCTGCCAGGCAACACCCGACACCCGACACCCGACACCTGTATTCTGGTCTTGACACGAGGCCGGAATTGTTATAGCCTACTGTGGTGGGTCATGTGCGAAACAGGCCGGGGAGCAGGGAAGGTTGCGAGAGGGGCGGGCGGCGGAGAGAATGCACAGTAAACAGAAAAAAGATACTAAATAGAGGGAACGAACCGAAGAGGTTGCTTAAAATCAACGACTTAGCTTTTTGAGGATGCCAAAACGAACTGGTTTAAGCTCAAAACGAACTGGTTTTTCAATGCAAAAAAACCCGATCAAAGCGAAAACTGGGAGCAAAAGGGCGATTCGGAGACGGGAAATAGCAACTGGCAACACAGATTTAGGACAATACCGTTTCTTCGTCGTTGGAGTGGCGCAAAAAGTTGTGCTACGATGAGGGATTGCTTCGCGACCGGCAAGGCACGCCTTGTGCCGGTCCTCTAATCCCAAGGAGTTCCCGGTGAGAATCTACGACGGCCAAGACATTCGCAATGTTGCGCTAGTGGGTCACGGCGATACCGGCAAGACCCAGCTTGTTTCCGCGCTGCTTTACGCGGCGGGCATGGTGAACCGCCTCGGAAAGGTAGACGAGGGAACCTCCATCACGGACTACGACGAGGAGGAGATCCAGCGCAAGTTTTCCATCACCGCCGGGCTCGCTTATGCGGAATGGGGCAGGAGCAAGATCAACTTTATTGACACCCCTGGATACAACATCTTCATGCACGAAACAGAGGGGGCGCTGCTGGCGGCCGATGCCGCTTTGTTGCTTATTCATGGCGTGGCGGGAATCGAAGTGCAAACGGAGAAATCCTGGGGTTTCTGCGAGAAATACAGCTTGCCGCGGGCGCTGGTCATCAATCAGTTGGACCGCGACCGCGCCAGCTTTGAGCGGACTCTCGAAGCCTTGCACGGGGCTTTCGGCCGGAACGCGGTTCCCCTCCAGCTCCCCATCGGAGAAGAGAAGAATTTTCACGGCGTCATCGACTTGGTTCGAATGAAGGCCTATCTCTACGACTCCAACGGGTCCGGGAAGGCTAAGGAAGTCGAGATTCCTGCTGACCTGAAGGATGCCGCGAGCAAGGCTCACGAGGCCTTGGTGGAAATGGTGGCCGAGGGGAATGACAAGTTAATGGAAGAGTTCTTTGAAAAGGGCACCCTCCCGGAGGAGCACTTGGTCCCTGGGCTGAGGGCCGCGGTGTGCGAAAAGCGCCTCTACCCTGTGGTGGTTGCGGCTGGGCTGCCCAACATTGGCAGCGAGAATTTGCTGAACTTCATAGTGGATTACCTTCCTTCGCCCTTTTGGCGGAAAGAGGTGGAAGGCCTGGAACACGAGGGCGGCGAGCCTGTAAAGCGCAAGATTGCCGACGACCAGCCGGTTTCTGTCTTCGTCTTCAAGACCGTGGCAGACCCCTTTGCCGGCCGCGTGAGCTACTTCAAGGTGATGTCGGGAGTTCTGAAGAACGAGGCCAACCTTACCAACTTCGACCGCGGAACCAGCGAGCGCCTCTCGCACATCGGAGTCGTTCAGGGCAAGACGCAGACGCCCGTAGCCGAGCTCCATGCGGGAGACATCGGGGCAGTGGCCAAGCTGAAGGATACCCTGACGGGCGACACGCTGGGTGACAAAGGCGCGCCGATTGTTTTCCCCAAGCTGAAGCTGGCGGAACCCGCCATTTCGTTCGCCATCGAACCCAAGTCGCGCGGCGACGAGGACAAGCTCTCCACCGCCATCCATCGCATGCTCGAAGAGGATTTGCTCTTGCGCTTCTCGCGTGACCCGCAGACCAAGGAGTTCCTGCTTTCAGGCGCCGGCCAGCAGCATGTGGAAGTGGCCGTCTCCAAGCTCAAGCGCAGGTTTAACATCGATGTCACGCTTAAGGCGCCCAAGATCCCTTACCGCGAAACCATTCGCGCCAAAGCCGAAGCGCAGGGCAAACACAAGAAGCAGACCGGCGGCCACGGCCAATACGGTGACTGCTGGATCAAGGTGGAACCGCTGGCACGCGGCGCCGGCTTCGAGTTCGTGAACGATATCTTCGGCGGCGCCATCCCCAGGAACTATATCCCCGCCGTCGAGAAGGGCATCGTCGACGCGGCCTCGAAAGGGTATCTCGCCGGCTATCCCGTGGTGGACTTCAGAGTGATCCTCTTCGATGGCTCCTATCACGAAGTGGACTCCTCTGAAATCGCCTTCAAGCTCGCCGGCTCCAAGGGATTCAAGAAGTGCATGGAACAGGCCAAGCCCTGCTTGCTCGAGCCGATTATGAATGTGGAAATCACTGTTCCTGAGAATAACGCTGGCGATATCATGGGCAACCTTAATGGGCGCCGCGGGCGCGTGCAGGGTATGGATCCCAAGGGTGCGTCCACCGTCATCAAGGCTCAGGTGCCGCTCGCCGAGATGCTCACTTACGCCTCCGACCTCACCTCCATGACCCAAGGGCGTGGAACCTACTCGATGGAGTACTCGCACTACGAAATCGTCCCTCAGCCGATCGCCGATAAGATCATCGCCGCGCACAAGCCCTCCGCGGAGGAAGAGGAAGAGTAGCCGTGGGCAGGTGCACGGGGTTTGTGCCCGCCGCCCACACCAAGCAGCGCAGAGTCTCGTTCCCCAGAGACCCTGCGGCTTTTCCTTCAAATTCGCCCCTTCATTGCCCGACAACAGCACACGCTTGACACCGTAGCCAAAGTCGGGAAGTATTCTTCCTTCATTTCGAGTCCAGCAAAGGAGGTCTATGGCAGCGTTCAAACCCGTAGGATATGCCGTGATTGGATTAGGGGGATTTGCACAAGGCGCGATCTTGCCCGGCTTCCGGCACAGCAAAAAGGCAAAGCTGGTGGCCCTGGTGAGCGGCGACAGGTCCAAGGCCAAGCGCCTTGCCACGAAGTTCCACGCTGGGGCCTTTCATACGTACGAGGAGTTACCGGCCTGCTTTAGCAATCCGCAGGTTGAGGCCGTCTACATTGCCACCCATAATGGCTCGCACGCCCACTACGCAGTGCAGGCTGCAAACGCCGCCAAGCATGTGCTTTGCGAAAAGCCCATGGCAAATTCGGTGGAAGAGTGCCGTCAGATGCTGGCGGCCTGCCGCGCTTCGAATGTTCGCCTGATGATTGCTTACCGCAAGTATTTTGAGCCTGCCAGTCTTGAGCTCAAGAAACTGATCACGAGCGGGAGACTCGGGCGGCTGAAATACATTCATTCGGCTTTTGGGATCGTTATCCGCGGTCGGGGGAAGGCTGGCGCGTGGCATCTCGATCCCAAGCTCGCGGGCGGCGGCGCACTGCCCGACGTAGGAGTTTACTGCGTGAACACCATACGCTGGCTTGTGGGCGAGGAGCCCCTGGAAGTCTCGGCGTATCAGTGGACGACTGATCCCGAGACGTTCAGCAAAGTGGATGAGAACATCGCCTTTCGGCTGAACTTCCCGCACGGGCTGGTGGCGCAGGCCACCGCGAGTTTCAGCGCCGCGCAGTCGTCGTTTTTGCAGGTCCACGGCGAGGAAGGCTGGGCGGCACTCAACCCGGCGTATGAATACAACGAAGAGCGCTGTCTATTCGGCAAGACTGGCGGCCAATGGTTCGAGAAGAAGTTCAAGGTCATTGACGAGCCGGCGCTGGAGCTTGATGCCTTTGGCGACTCGATCCGCCGCAAGCGCGAGCCCGAGCCGAACGGCGTCCAGGGTATGCGCGACGTGGCCGTGATGGAGGCCATTTATCAATCGGCAAGCGAAGACCGGACGGTCCCCATCACGATGCCGGAGTAAAATCGAAAACCGCGCAGGCTGCTTTGGGACCCGCGCCGAGAGGTTAACTTACTTATGTTCATACCCGCCGTTTACGCGGTCGCGCTCTCCTTGATCGTTCTCAGCATGATTTGCTGGGGCAGTTGGGCGAATACTCAAAAGCTTTGCAAAGGCTGGCGCGTGGAGTTGTTCTATTGGGATTATGTTTGGGGCATCTTGTTGATGGTCCTGATCCTGGGGTTTACGCTGGGGCGCACGGCCCCTGCCAGCCCGGATAGCTTTATTGCAAACCTCCGGGCTGCGGATGGTCATCACTTGCTGCTCGCTTTCCTGGGCGGCATCGTCTCCAATCTCGGCAACATCCTGGTCGTGGTAGCTATCGCCATTGCGGGCATGGCGGTGGCCTTCCCGATCGGCGTCGGGGTGGCGATGGTGGTGGGCTCGGTCTTGAATTACCTCATCACGCCAAAAGGTAATCCGTTGATGCTTTTTGGAGGCATTGCCTTGGTATGCTTGGCAATTTTGCTGGACGCTCTGGCCTACCGAAGGCAGGCGAAGGATAAGACCGTGAGCATTAAAGGAATCGCACTCAGCCTGCTGGGCGGTGTGGTGATGGGATTGTTCTATCCTTTCGTCGCCAAGGCGATCAAAGGAGAGAACCATCTTGGTCCGTACACCGTGGCCTTCGTCTTTGCTCTCGGAATGCTGGCTTGTAATTTTCCGGTAAATTATGTCTTGATGCGGAGGCCGGTTTCGGGACCTCCGGTTTCGGTCGGGGACTATTTTCGCGGAAGCGGGGCGTGGCACTTTTGGGGCATCATGGGAGGCATGATCTGGGGGGTGGGTACGATCTCCAACTTCGTTGCATCGTACGCTAAGATGGTCGGGCCCGCGGCCTCCTACGCACTCGGCCAGGGCTCGACGATGGTCGGCACAATCTGGGGAGTGTTCGTTTGGAAGGAATTCAAAGGCGCAGATTCAACCACCAAGCGGTTGCTGGCGCTGATGTTTGCCCTTTTCATCATCGGCCTTGTGTGCGTGGCGCTGGCGCCGGTGATGAAGTGATGTTCATATGCAGAATCTAAGCCGAGCACTGTTGGTTGGTTTCGCATTCGCCGTGACTTCCCTTCCCGCTGCGCCATCGAAGGTCCCGATCATCCTCGACACCGACATTGGCACGGACATTGACGATGCGTTCGCTCTGGCGCTCGTTATCAATAGCCCCGAGTTAGAACTCCTGGGCGTAACTACCGTGGCTGGCGACACCCAGGCGCGAGCACGCCTTGCCGCCAAACTGCTTTGGGAAGCGGGCGGAACTTGGCGCAAGGTGCCGGTTTATGCAGGCGAGCCTGGAAAGCCCCAGCCGATCGAACAGACCCGATGGGCAAATGGCTTCACCAGTTCCGTCTTGCACATGAGTGGAGCAGTTGATTTCATTAAGACTGAAATCAACCGGCGGCCTGGCACGGTCACGATCATCGCCATCGGGGAACTGACTAATGTTGCCGCTCTACTGAAATCCGACCCTTCCATGGCGAAGCAGATCAAACTCATCGCCATGATGGGCGGATCGATCGCACGCGGTCATGCGCCGGATTCGAAGCCCGAAGCAGAGTGGAACGTCAAGTCGAACCCGGAAGCGGCACAGACCGTGTTTTCATCCGGTGTGCCCCTGCTGATGGCCCCGCTCGACGTAACGGCCATGCTGCAACTCGACGCCGCCGGACGCCGCCGCGTCTTCACTCATCTCACGCCCCTCACCAACGCCCTGACGATTCTCTACCACCTTTGGGGCAACGACACTCCGACTTTGTTTGACCCCATGGCGGTGGCGATGCTCATCGACCCAAGCCTATGCGAGACTCAACGGTTGGCAATCGAGGTTGATGCGCAAGGATTCACTCGCGTGGTCGAAGGCAAGCCCGCGAACGCTACGGTGGGGATGCGCACGGATCCCAAGAGGTTCTTCGAGTTTTATTTGAGCCGGGTAGCGCCTTGAGAACAGGTGTCAGGTGCCAGGTGCCAAACTTCAGTGACAAGTGACGAGTGACAAGCAAGAACAACTGAGGTCGGTTGGTTGGCTCGTCACTCGTCACTTGTCACTCCGAGTGATAGGGCTGCAGCTTCGCTTCAATGCGGTCGTGGATCCAGTGCGGGTCCCACCATTCAACCGGGTTGACGGGGATTCCATCCAGCAGCATGGTGAAGTGCAAATGGTCGCCGCCTGCCAGCCCGGTCTGGCCACTGTGCGCGATCACTTGTCCATGTTTTACCTCTTCGCCTTCCTTCACATCAAACGAGCTCAAATGGGCATAAAAGCTCTGCAAACCGCAGCCGTGGTCAATCACCACGACGTTGCCGTAAATGCCGAAAAAGCCCACGTAAATCACTCTCCCATCGTTGGCGGCCACCACCGGAGTGTGCTGGACAACCGCCAGATCAAACCCCAGGTGCGTCTGGTGGTCGATGACCTGGCCGTTGTACACGTAGGTCCGATAGTCAGCAAACGACGCCTCCACTTTGGAATTCCCAAGCTGCACGAAGGGTTGAGTCCAGGTTAGGTGCGGACTGGTTTTCTGCGAGAAGGCCACCAACTGCTGCGCATCCAGCCGACGAAGCGGGCCGTTGACCAGCAGGAAATTCTTCAAAAGGCTGCCCTGATCCTGCAATTCCGGCGTCTGGCTCATTATGGCGGGAACCACACGTTGCATGAAATCGTCCGTGACGTTAATCGTGTCGGACTTGAACTTCTTGGGGAAGACTTTGTAATTGAAATTGACCAGTGTCTGATTGCCGGCGTCGTCACGCGCCGCCACGCGGGCCGGCGTTGTTGGGTCAACGTCGTAAGAAAATGCAAAGATGCACATCCGTGTGGTGGGAGCGGAATCGGTCACCGGCCAGCTTGGAAAAAAGTAATTGCCCACTTGCACCCCGGATTCAACCGTCCCCTGGGAAACCTTGAAAAGCACCATGTCGCAGCCACCCTGATTGATGTAGTGCTGCGCGGTCAGTACTTCGGCGGTAGGCGGAACAAAGCGGACAGGCAAGTCCTTGATGAGTTGGCTCCGGCCGCCCCGGAAGAATCGACCCCAAGAATCGTTCGTCGCTGTGGCGATAAGCGTTGCGGAACCTTCCTTCAGGTCAGGTATCTCTTTGCGCCCCACGCTCCCCTTGAATGTGGCACTACTCTCGACGTGCCACGACCAGAACTTCCACCTCTTTGGCGTGCGAACCACCCACCCGCTGCTCTCCAACGGAACTTGAAACGTTAGGTCGCCCTGGTGGATTTCCAGCTCCACCGACTTGATGCGATAGCGCGAATCGTGAATTCTGAGTTCTACAGGCGTGCTCACGCCGATTCCCCTTATCTCCCGCTGGATATTGATTGAAGGCGCCTCACGGTTCGTAACCTTCAGTGCCAGTCCAGTAATCGCCAGCAACAGAACGATCGACAAGAACACAACCGCCTTCCCAACGCCCGCTTCGCGATTTCGAGTTAATCTCTGCAACTCAAGACCTCCTCTTGATGGCTGTTTCCTAGCCGCCAGCCACGCTCCACCTGACAGGATATTGAACAAGGCACCAGGAATTTCATTCTAAACCATGTGGAGGACCTGTGCGCCTAAAAGCGGGTAGAGGGTCAGTTTGATGTAGAGGCGATTTCCGTCAATTGATTGGCCATTTGGTCCGTCGCTGGAGTTTCCACTTTTGTGCTCCGATCTATTGGCGTCGTCTACATTCCCGCCCTGCCCCCTTGGGGAAGACGTTCTGGAGATTGGCCATTTTCAGTGATATTAGTCACGTAAGAACTCTCCGCCCCCTCCCCCTTGGGGGAAAGGGTGGCCCGCCGCCGGCGTTTTCATCAGCCGGGGCGGGCCGGGTGAGAGGGTCCCCCGTTCGTTCGCAGGTCACAACTCGCCGCTACAAGCGCAAACTGACCCACTACATAAGAGCGTGCTTGGTCCGAAGCCTGGTCGAAAGTACTATGTCAAAAACATGAAAACAGTCTTAGGATTGGAGACTGGGAAAACTCGGGGGCAGGTTAAGCCTTGCTGAGCAATTGCAACGAGTATGTGAAGAACCACTCCTATGCGGCCGGCGCCGTGCTGGCGCTGGTGGCCGCCGTAGTGTTTTCGGGGGTGTTGTCCAACGGATTGGTTTACGACGATGGCAAGCAGCTCCTTGAAAACCCCTTCGTCCGCAACCCTCACCTTTGGCGGCGAATTTTCACCGGCTCCGTGTGGTCGTTCCTTGGGGTAGGGGCGGAAACGAACTTCTACCGCCCCCTGCACATTTTTTCGTACTGGCTGATTTGGCGCGTCGCAGGGCCTGACCCCGCCGTCTATCATTTCTTCCAGTGGATTCTCTACATGGCCACGGGGCTTCTGGTTTTCCAGATTGGGCGTGAAATCGTTGGAAACGAGTTGGCAGCATTCACCGGTTCGCTGCTCTGGCTCCTGCACCCCCTGCACGTGGAAGCCGTGGCTTGGATCGCCTCCGTTCCGGAGATGGGTTGCGGTTTTTTCTACCTGCTTGCTTTCCTGTTATTCTTGCGCGCCGAAAAGGCAGGAAGCTGGCGCGTGGCCCGTCACGCTCTTGCGGCGCTGGCCTATTTGCCGGCGCTTTTCTTCAAAGAGGTGGCGTTCAGTTTTCCTCTTCTCTTGATTGCCTACTGGTTTTTCTTTTCTGATGCCGTTGCGACCTGGCGCAGCAAGGCGGCTTGGTGGGGTATGTACGTTGCCGCAGCCGTTGTCTACTCGACGGCCCGTATCGCAGCGCTCGGACATTTCTCCGGGGCGGCGCATTTCTGGAAGATCCAACCTAAATTCATCGCTGCCGCCATTGCATTACTGGGTCAGCACGCAAAGCTCTTTTTCTGGCCTGTCCACCTTAACGTATTTCATAACTTCGAACCCGGGCCGAGCCTGCGCTCACTGTGGCCATGGTTGACCCTACTCGCCCTGGTCGCGGCAGGCGCGCTACGGAAGCGCCAGAGGGTTTTGGGCTTCCTGGTGGTGTGGTGGGCGGTGACCTTGCTCCCCTGCCTGGATGTTCGTCAGCTCAGCTTTCCGTTGCTGGCGGAGCGCTTCTCTTATCTGCCTTCCGTGGGCATCTGCCTTGCCTTGGCCTATCTGGGCCTGGTCCTGCTGCCGCAGCAACTGCCACATCTCCGGCTGGCTCCGGTCGTCTTGCCCGTGCTCGGACTCCTGATATGCTTCTGGTGTGTTCAGGATGTGCGAGCGGTTCCGAACTGGCGCAACAACGAAAGCCTTTTCGGTTATTCTCTGATTGTGGCTCCCAATGCGGGTTTGGTTCGTATACACCACGGTCTCGATCTGCAATACCGCGAGCACGACCTCGAAGGGGCCCGGAAAGAGTTTGAGGCGGCCAGGCGCCTGAATCAAGCCAGCTTTGTTCCCCTGAATACCTACGATTCCTACATCGGCCTCGGCCAGATCGCCGATCTCGAGGGCCACCACGATGAGGCGCTGGCTTACTACCAAAAAGCGACCCGAGTCCTGCCTTACGATAGCCTCGCTTACGACATCCTTGGGACGGTCTATTTTCCTCGTGGTGATTACGCGAAAGCAGCAGAGTATTTCGCGCGCGCCGTCCAGGTGAATCCCCAGGACCTTAGCGGCCGTTTCTATCTTGGAGCCTGCTGGATGAAACTCGGCAAGTACCAGGAGGCGGCCGAGCAGTTTCATGCGGCGCGCGAGATTGACCCCACCTATGCCCAGGCCTATACCGCCGAAGCTCAGGCCCTCGACGCCGCCGGCGCTGCGGCCGCAGCCGCTGCGGTCCGCAAATTGAAGCCTGCTTCGGAGTGACTGCGCGCACAAAGAAGCGGCAGAACCGCATTGACCTTGAATCCGCAAGTTGGAGTCGCGCAGACATGGCGCAATCCCCAAGCATGTCATCCTGAGGAGTCCGCCATTCTCATTGGCGGACGACGAACCCGCCGCGGCGGGTCCGCAGTTCGCAGGGACGATTCACCACCTGGCAGGTCAAAAGGTACTGCAGGGATTCTTCGTCCGCCAATAAGAATGGCGAACTCAGAATGACAGAGGTTGGGCGGCGCTTTGCTCCAGGGGTATAATAAGGTTTGTGACAGGGACTCGGGATTGAATCCTGTGTACGTTCAAAAGAGGGGCTGAGGCGGGCGTATGGCATGGATTGAGAATCGTTTTGAACAGAATTTCATTATCACCACGGTGGACCAGATTTTCAATTGGGCGCGGAAGTCGTCCCTTTGGCCACTTACCTTCGGTCTGGCCTGTTGCGCCATCGAGATGATTGCTTCCACCACCTCGCGTTTTGACATGGCGCGTTTCGGCGCGGAAGTGTTCCGCCCCAGCCCGCGCCAATCTGACCTGATGATTGTGTCCGGCACGGTAACGCTGAAGATGGCGCCCGCAATCAAGCGCATATGGGAGCAGATGCCGGCCCCCAAATGGTGCATCTCCATGGGCGCATGCTCCAGCGTGGGCGGCCCGTTCAATACCTACGCGGTGCTTCAGGGTGTAGACAAGATCGTCCCCGTAGATGTTTACGTGGTGGGCTGCCCCCCGCGGCCGGAAAACCTCTTTTATGCCCTTCTGAAACTCCAGGAGAAGATTGACCTCATGAGCCTGAGCAAGCGGCCTACCGAGGTCCGTCTTGACGAGAGCATGTTGGAGGAGTTCAAGAAATCCGTCCGCATCGGCAAGGCGGGAACGCCGGAAATGGTCCAAATCGCTTAGGCATTTTTCCTTGCGGGGAACTTCAAGACCACCCGGAATTACTAAAATAGGGCGCAGGCCCGACCCTTCCACAGGAGGAGCGTACATGGCGGAGTTTGTCAAAGTTGCGAGCCTTTCCGAACTTGCTGCGGGATCAGCGAAGGCCGTGGAGGTGAAGGGGAAGACGATTGCTCTTTTCAACGTGCAGGGCACAATCTACGCTACCGACAACACCTGCCTGCACCGTGGCGGGCCGCTCGGCGAAGGAGAACTCATGGGCGAGGTAGTCATTTGCCCCTGGCACCAGTGGGAGTACAACGTCCGCACGGGAGAGATGGTCGGGAACAGTTCCGTCAAACTCGCTACCTACCCCGTCCAGGTTGAAGGGAGCGATATCAAGGTGGCTGTTTAACAGGCAGTGGTTAGTGGCTAGTGGCGCAGAAGGCCGTGAAGACCCAAGTGTGGGTGGCGGTCACGGTCTATGTCCTGGTGGCGATCTTGAAAAAGCAACTGATCCTCGACCGGAGCCTACACGAAATCCTGCAAATTCTGAGTCTCACGATTTTCGAAAAAAGCCCAATTTCACTGGCCTTTTCGCAGTACAACGACCGAATGCTAGAACCAGGTCCTTGCCTCCAACTGGATCTGGCCAACTTATAATGGGACAGTACTGATCTCATAATCACAATTAATGTTACTGTTTTTGACTGCCTACTGCCTTCTGCCTACTGCCTACTTTCTCTCTGCCGAGGCTGTTCACTCTGCGCGCATGAGGTGATGTTATAATCTCGGGTCGAGCTTTTCGGGAACCTGGCTGAAAGGAGCGCGTGTTGTTCAGTTCCGCTCTGAGAGAGCAGGAGGCACAATTCCTGATGCACGGGGAGAAAGTGGAAAAGCGTTGACCCCTTTCTTACGCCTCACCTTTGGATTAGCGTCTGCGGGCGCACTCGCACTGGGTGGGAGGATGGCGTACGTCTGGTATCTGCGTTGGCGGCGCAAAAATCCTGCCGAACTCGAGAGGCTGAGGCGTCTGGACATTAACAGGCGTGGCCGCATCGGCGCGGGCCGAATTGTGGATTTGGTGGAATCCCAAACGGCGGGGGCAAAATCGGTGCTCGTGGGTTATGCTTACGAAGTGGCGGGAGTAACCTATGAGGCCGCCCAGGACGTTACGGCGCTGCCTGAAATCGCCGCCAAGGCCCGGTTTCTGTCGGGACAGACAGCCAGCATCAAGTACGATCCCAAACGGCCTGCGAATTCCATTATCGCTTGTGAGGAGTGGAGCGGACTTGGACCATTGAGTCATTGAATGATTGACGATTGAGCGATTGCTCCGAGCGGTTGCCGACCCAAGCAATGACTCAATGACTCAATGAACCAATCACTCAATTCGTTATGACCTTCCAGGAAAAACTCGAAGAATTACGGCGGCGCCAGTCACGCGCCGAAGCGGGCGGCGGTGAAGAACGCCAAGCCAAGCAGCATGCGGAAGGAAAACTCTCGGCCCGCGAGCGGCTGGAGATGCTTTTTGACCCCGACAGCTTTGAAGAAATTGACATGCTGGTGGAGCACCGTTGTCACGATTTTGGCGTGTACAAGCAGCGCATACCGGGCGACGCGGTAGTGAACGGCTACGGGCGCATAAACGGCCGGCTGGCTTTTGCTTTCGCCCAGGATTTCACCGTGTTCGGCGGTTCCCTGAGCGAAGCGAATGCCGAAAAGATCTGCAAGATCATGGATATGGCCATGAAGGTCGGGGCGCCGTTTATTGGGCTCAATGACTCCGGGGGCGCGCGCATTCAGGAAGGGGTGGCTTCGCTGGCCGGATACGCCAACATTTTCCTCCGCAACACGCTGGCTTCGGGGGTAATCCCCCAAATTTCCGCCATCATGGGACCGTGCGCCGGGGGCGCGGTCTATTCCCCCGCCATCACGGATTTCATCGTCATGGTGCAAAACACCAGCTACATGTTCGTAACCGGCCCCGACGTCATCAAGACCGTAATGCACGAGGACGTGACCAAGGAGGACCTGGGCGGACCCATGACCCACAATTCCACCAGCGGCGTGGCGCACTTCGTAACTCACGACGACCCGGACTGCCTTGCCCTCATCCGCGAGCTGCTCTCCTTCATGCCCCAGAACAATCACGAGGATCCGCCACGTGTCGAAACCCAGGACCCTGCGGACCGCCGCGATGCCATGCTCGACACGCTGGTGCCCGTGGAGCCCGAAAAACCCTACGACATGAAGGAAATCATCCGCCGCGTGGTGGACGACGGCTATTTTCTGGAAGTGCACGAGCACTTCGCCAAGAACCTGGTAGTGGGTTTTGCGCGGCTAGGCGGGCAAAGCGTAGGCATCGTCGCCAATCAGCCCGCCGTGCTGGCGGGGTGCATTGACATCAATGCGTCTGACAAGGGGGCGCGCTTCATCCGCTTCTGCGACGCCTTCAATATCCCCATCGTAACTTTCGAGGACGTGCCGGGTTTTCTCCCCGGCACGCAGCAGGAACTCAGCGGCATCATCCGCCACGGGGCCAAGCTGCTTTTCGCCTACGCCGAAGCTACCGTCCCCAAGATCACCGTCATCACCCGCAAGGCTTACGGCGGCGCCTACTGCGTGATGGGATCAAAGCACGTCCGCACAGATGTGAACCTGGCCTACCCCATCGCAGAAATCGCCGTGATGGGGCCGGAAGGAGCGGTGAATATCGTCTATCGGCGCGAGCTTCAGAAGGCCGAAGACCCGGAAGCCTTGCGGCGCGAGAACGTGGCGGAGTTCCGCGACCGCTTCGCCAACCCTTACATCGCCGCCGAACGCGGCTGGGTGGACGCCGTCATCCAGCCCCGCGACACCCGCCCCAAACTGATCAGTGCCCTGCGCATGCTGGAAAGCAAGCGCGACACCAACCCACCCAAGAAGCATGGGAATATCCCTTTGTAGTAGCGCGCCGACAAACAGGAGTCTGGCCTCTGCCGCTCAACCCATGCCCAGTGTCATCCCCGCGGGCTGACACTCCTGGAGAATACGGGTGGCGATAGCTACAGAACTGCGAGGATGCCGCGCGCCGCCAAGCTGATGCCCACTGCCAGCACCAGCAATGCGGAGGCGGCGGCAGCGGTGAGGCGCCAGCCCAGTTCGCGGAACATGGAAGCGAGCGTCGCCATGCACGGAAGGTAGAATGTAACGAAGAGGGTGAAGATCAGGATTTGTGCAACGCTCATCACGGAAGCCACGTGCGTGGTTCCCAGGGCCTGCATGAGCATCAGGAGAGAGAGTTCTTTTCTCAGCACGCCGAAAATCAGTGTGAGACCTACGGCGCGTGGCAGGCCGAGCAGAGCCGTCAGAGGCGAAAGCGCGGCATTGATGAATTGTTGCCATCCATAGAATTCGATCAAACTTAGAATGGCGCTGCCCGCCACGAGCAGGGGGAACGCCACCATCACGAACTCGCGCAGCCGCCACCAGGTTTTCATCATAACCACCTTGGGCGCGGGCACGCGGAAGGCCGGCACTTCCATCAACATTCCTGGCGAAATCTCCGGCCAGATCAGGGCCAAGATGTGGCCGGCCAGGACCACGACCAGCAGATTCAAAACGTAGATGCCCAGCGCGTAATAGGCGCCCAAGTAGACGCCAACCAGCGCCAGAATCACCGTCATGCGCGCGGAGCAGGGGACCAGGACGGCGAGGAACGCTGCAATGAAGCGGTCACGCCGGGAACTGAGGATACGCGTTGCCATCACCGCCGGGACGCTGCACCCGTAGCCGAGAAGCACGGGCAGGGTTGCGGTGCCATGCAGGCCGAGCCGGTGCATGACTGCGTCCATCAAATAGCCTACTCGCGACAGGTACCCCAGGTCTTCAAGCACGGCGAGGCACACCAGGAAGGGCAACAAGTAGGGGAGAACAATGGCCACGGCGCCTGCCGTCCCCAGCAGGGCGCCTTTGGCGGCTGCAAACGGCACGCTCTGCGGGTCCATGGACCGGGACATAGAGGCGATGAGGCCACTGAACACGCCCAGAATGCGGTCCTCACCAAATTTGCCCACCGTGAAGATCAACTGGAAGATACCCAGGAAAACCAGGGCCAGCACCGCATAGCCCCACACCGGATGCATCACGAGCCGGTCAACCCTTTCCCGCCAATCCCTTCGGGGATGAGTAACCCGTGCGACACGCTCGAAAAGGTTCAGACAGGCGGCGTGCCTCGCTGAGGAAATCGCCACATCCGCAGGCTGGCCCAGAAGACGCGTGATCTCATCCTGGGCGTCGGAAACAGCCGCAGCCACCTGCAAGGTGGAGAGCTGGGCAAGCGTGCGGGGATTGCTCTGTGCGAGCTGCAAGGCCTCGAAACGAGCCGGCGGGAATGGCGCTGCGGATTCAACAAGGGCCGTCGCAGTGGCAATGGTAGTGGAAACAGCAATGTCATTCCGAGCGCAGCGAGGAATCTCGCCCTGATCTCTCGAAGGAGGACCCAGAACGAGATTCCTCTCCCGCGACTGCGGGATCGGAATGACACTAGGACTGGCAGCGCCGGAACCCGTCCCACTCGGCGCTTGCTGTTCCGGTTCGCTCCCGGCGCTTCTTCGATCACGGTCATCGTCGAGCGTCGCAAAACTAGTGAGCCTTTGCCCGAGCCGCACGACCGTGTCTTCAACCTCCGGCGCATAGATGAACGGTTTGGGAGGATTCCGCCGCGGCCGGCGGGAAAGAGCTAGGGCGGCGCGGAATGAGTCGAGGATGCCTTGGCCGCGGGCGGCAATCGTCTCCACCACCGGAGCCCCGAGCGCGACGGAAAGGGCCTTGGAATCGATGACGATGCCTTTTCGCGCCGCCTCGTCCATCATGTTCAGACAGACGACAAGCGGCGCTTGCAGATCCTTGATCTCCAAAGTCAGTTCCAGGCTTCGCGCCAGTTGCGAAGCGTCGATGACGTTTATAATCACATCCCATTCGCCGCTGAGAAGACATTCGCGGGCGATGGCTTCAAGGGGATTTGTGGGGGTCAGTGAATAGAGGCCGGGCAAATCGACCAGGTCAACTACTGCGCCATCCACCCGCGCTTGGCCACGGGTGTACTCAACGGTGGTCCCGGCAAAGTTGGATGTGAGGGATCGGTAGCCCGCGACAGCATTAGACAACGTGCTCTTGCCGCAATTGGGTTGGCCGACGAGAGCGACCTTCACGACAGGACTTCTACCTTAATCTTCTTAGCCAGTTGCTTCCCGACTGCAACATGCGTCCCCCGGTTGTCAATCACCAGCGGGCCACCGAAGGGCGCGCGGCGCAGCACCCGGATCCGGTCGCCGGCATGGATGCCAATCTGATTGAATGAACGTCGGGTTTCCCAACCCCCAAGAATTGCAAGAACCTTCAGGGAGGCTTGACCTTCAGCTTCATAGAGACTTAAGGGTGAGTCAAACTTCGCGTTGTTTAACATCGCATCTTATTATAGGGCAAAAGGCGTTCCAGACCGCTACAAAAAAATGTCCAAAGGACCAGAATTACGATGTGGCTTATCGCAAGCGTGTTGCATGTAATCCAGGTCATGGTCAGCGGTGGAAGGGGACAAAATGGCGTCGCCGAATAGGGGGATTTCACGCTGGAGCGGGCAGGTGCCAGGTTCCAGGTGTCAGGTGTCGGGTGGCGATGGGGAGAGTCCAGCGAATAGGGAGTAGCGGCCGGAAGCTACTCCCTATTCCCTGTTCCCTGACACCCGGCACCTGACACCTGACACCTGTTAGGCTTCGCGGGTGTTGGCGGCTTGTTTCCGCGTTACCTGGCGAGTGTAGAGGATGCGGTGGATCACCGTCACATTGGAGAGCACCGCGATGAGCCAGAGCACCGGTGCCATGCGGTCAAACACGGCGCCGATGATGATCAACACCACACGCTCAGGCCGCTCCAGAAAGCCCACCTTGCAGGATGGAATAACGTTTTCGGCTCGTGCGCGGCTGTAACTCACCATGACGGAGCCGATCATGGCTACGGCGACGAGGGACACATACAAGAACCGGTTGATGCGCCCGTAATAAATCAGCAGTCCGATCAGCAAGCAGAGGTCGGAGTAACGATCCATGACTGAATCGTAGAAGCCGCCAAAGGGCGTCACGCGGCCCTCAAGGCGTGCCACGCGGCCGTCCGCCATGTCGAAGATCCCGGCGAGGATGATGGTGGCGCCCGCCCAGCGAAAATAGCCGTAGGCGAACAAGTACGCGGCCAGCAGGTTGATCCCGAACCCTACAAAGGTAAGGATATTAGGGTTGATGCCGCTCGTCGCAAAGCCGCGCACAATCGCGTCCAGCACGGCCCCGAGCGTGTCGCCGATTTTGCGCGTGATCACTTGGGTATGCCAACCTTCTAGACTTCCGACTGCTCGTGGATGGTTTGTACGGCCCGGATTTCAAATTCCCGAACCCCGTTCGGCGTCGCAATCCTGACCGAATCACCTAGCTTCTTCCCCATCAAGCCACGGCCAATAGGCGAGGTCGTAGAGATTAAGCCCTTGCTGACCTCCGCCTCTTCGCTTGTGACCAGTTTGTACTCGATCTCGGAATCCCGGTCAACATCGTACAAGACTACTTTCGACCCAAAAGCGATCTTGTCCTTAGGGATATTGGCGAAATTGATCAGCGAGAGCTCTGCCAACCTCTTCTTAAGCTGGACAAGCCGCGCACCAACGTAGTCCTGGCGTTGCTTGGCCATGTGGAACTCAGCGTTTTCACTCAAATCGCCGAGCGCGCGGGCGCGCTTCAACTCCCGTGGGAGTTCGTGATTAAGTTCATGTTCCAATGCCTGAATTTCTTCCTGAAGTTTCTGAACAATGGGTGTGGGCATATCAAAAAACCCTGTCTTCAGAGGTGAGACTTGATTATAGGCGAAACGCCTTAAACGCGCAATTGCCCTACAAGGGCCGGCGCTGTCAACGGGCCGTGTTGAAAAATGTTGGGCATCTCCGGTCAATTCATCTCTGCGCCTAACAGATAAAGTCCCAAGGCCCGATCGCAGTGGTCGGGACTCAGGAAACCGGGGAACCGACCCAAGAAGCGTCGCAAGTTGCGGAAGAAGCCTTCCGCCAAGTTCGTAGTCTTGAGCCGATAACTCCAGGTTTGCGGGCCCCCTTTCAAAAAAGTCACGGAGGCATCGAAGCCTTCCCAGAAAGCGTGCACCAGGTTGGGTTCGGAGCGAGCCCAGCGGCGACAGAAGTGAAGCGCCGAACGCTCCGCCTGCTCCAGGTTATCCGCTTCGTAGATCCACCAGAAGTCGCGCCGCAGGTGCCGCTTGTGTAACCAAGTGTGCTTCTGCAGCAACCCCTCCAGGTTCTTCAGCCAATGGCGCAGACAGGGCTGCAACTGGGCCTGCGGGTAGATGATCGCCGCCGCCGGCCTTACGCTGCCACATCCATCCGCCACGATCAGCGGCACCTCCTCCAGCCCCCGCTCGTAGAGACGTTGCAACAGCGCCTGGTAGGCCTCCCCATCTTCCGCCTCCGCCACCTGCCAGTCCAGCACCCGAAAACTCCCCCCGAACTCTACCCCCACAGCCACCAGCATCGCTCCCATGCGGGTGCGTCGCCGCGGACTGCGCCGATAATGCACCCACACCGCATCCACCACCAGAGCCTCAAATTGCCGCACCGTAAAGCGCTGTTGCCGGCGGTTCTCGATCCGCTCCGCCGCTGCTTCCACCACCCGCCCCACCCAGGCGGTGGAGATGACCAACCCCAAGTGATGGCGCGCCCAGCTCACCACCTTGC
>Ga0326727_10002831_pt1 | contig 57487 bp, 44 predicted proteins | sample MB2enrmetagenome_FD_207643 | JGI IMG/M metagenome (GOLD analysis project Ga0326727, IMG submission 207643) | Lab enriched peat soil microbial communities from McLean, Ithaca, NY, United States - MB29MY | ecosystem: Environmental > Terrestrial > Soil > Wetlands > Peat | place: USA: New York... | reverse complement strand
AAGTTCTCGATGCGGCGAAGTTGCCGATCTCCCTGACCGCGTACACTCCCTGTTTTCGCAGCGAAGCCGGATCGTACGGCAAGGACGTGCGCGGAATTATCCGCCAGCACCAGTTTCAAAAGGTTGAGCTAGTGAAGTTCTCGCGTCCCGAGACTTCGTACGATGAACTGGAGAAGCTGACCCACAACGCCGAGACCGTGTTGCAGAAACTTGGCCTGCATTATCGCGTGGTCACGCTGTGTACCGCCGATATCGGATTCTCTGCTGCCAAGACTTATGACCTTGAAGTCTGGCTGCCGGGACAGAATTTGTTTCGCGAGATTTCTTCGTGCTCGAACTTTGAAAGTTTTCAGGCGCGGCGGGCGAATATTCGCTATCGTCCCGAGGGCAAGAGCAAGACGGAATTCCTGCACACATTGAACGGCAGCGGTTTGGCGGTAGGGCGTACATGGGTTGCCATCATCGAGAACTATCAGCAAGCCGACGGCAGCGTGCGCATTCCGGAGGCGCTGCAGCCCTATATGGGCACGGACCGGATCACGGCAAGAGTCCCGTAGAGTCTCCTGCAGCGCCCGGGATGCTGCGAGCGGAGACGGGGCAGGCCTCGTTTCTACGTTGCAGTAATCGGAGATTTGCTATCAAATGAATTCCCAAATAGACTGGCAGCAGCGCGAAACAGCCTCGACGGCGCTTGAAAGCGCTGTGTCTCCCATGGGCGCGACCTGGCGCACAATCCGCGGATACATTTTTTGGTCGTACGAGCGGGGCAGCCTGCACTACGACATCATGGTCACGCTGATCCTTCTCTTTGTTTTTATTTCGCCGCACGTCATCAATTTCAAGGACAAACCGGTCGAGCGCATCCCGCATCTTACCGGCGTGGTGGTGGTGCCCGGCGCAAAAGGAGAGCTTGTTTATCAGATCCAGGCCACGGCAGTGGATACGGCCGTGGGGGGAGACGTTCGCCGGCAGTTGGAGAAAATCATCGAGCCGATCTCCGGAGCGGTCAGCATCACCAATGTCGAAACCGTAAAAGACGTTTCGGGACATACGCAGAGTTATAAGGTCTGGGTGGAAAAAGAGTAGTGGAGCAAGGGTCAGAGTTTCAAGGTTTCAAAGTTCATCCATGAGAGTCACGCTTCAATCGCTTGTTCTCGGGACTGTGGTTGTCGGCTGGCTGTTGGCGTCGGCAGCGTGGCCGCAGAGCGAATCCGCTCTGCCCTTCACCTCGCGGAGGGCGCTCGTCTTTTTGTTCTTACCACAGGAGCCCTTGCCGCCCGTTACCGGACTGGAGCGCGTTCTCGATCGGATGGACACCGCTGCCCGAAACTTCAAAACCACCGAGGCAAGCGTCGTCTGGGAGCAATACCAGAAGGTGATCGACGAAAAAGAGACGGAGAAGGGGACGATTTATTTCCGGCGTGAAGGCGGCGAAATCCAGATGGCCGCCGACTTTGCCGAACCTGACAAGAAGTATGTCATCTACAGCGGTGGCAAACTTCAGGTGTATCAGCCCAAGATCGATCAGGTCAACGAATACGATCCGGGCAAGAATCGCAGCGACGTCGAGAGCTTTCTGGTGCTCGGCTTCGGCGGCAACGGGCATGACCTGCTCAAGTCTTATGAAGTGAAGTTCCTGGGGCTAGAGACCGTCAGCGGCGTCGCATCTGAGAAATTGGAGCTGATTCCGAAGTCAATCCGCTTGAAAAACAATATCGCGCGCATCCTACTCTGGATCGACCCAGTGAGGGGAGTTTCGGTGCAGCAGCAATTCTTTGAGCCGAGCGGCGATTATCGCCTGGCGAAGTATTCCGAGATACAGATCAATAAAAAACTTCCAGAGAGTGCCTTTAAGCTGAAGACCACCGCGAAAACCAAGATCGTCCCTCCACCAGGATAGGTGCGCGTGGTGAAGCGGCCCTTTCATGAATTGCCATCCCGAATGAAGTGATCTGCATCTTGCGGCGAACTGCAGATCCCTCACTTCGTTCGGGATGACAACGGCTGGCGGAGCTGAAAGTTGAACGGCGGCGTCTCAAATCAGGCAAAATCCGAACCAACAGAATCAAGCTGAAAAAGACCGGCAGGGGCTATATACTGCATGAGATATTCAAAAGTCGAGTTCGAATGGCCAAAATGTTCACCATTACCGTTCCGCCGGATCTGTCTCGCAAAAAACGTGAGCGCACGGCCGATCCCCGCTACGTGGACGGCCAGAAGATGCTGGTGAAGGCGATGAATTATTTGGCGAAGGCCGATCCAATCGCCAATCGCGCGGCCGTCGAACTGCTGTCCGAACACGTCCGCACGCGTTTCCGCATGACCGACTCGCCACTCAGCTAAGATAGGCATTGAATCATTAAATCATTGTCCGGCATTGTATTGACTCAACAACTCACTGACTTTGCGGCTCCACGGTTCTGTGAGCGTCCCGCCAGCAATGAAGACGCAAGCACAATGATGGCGGGATAGCACTCCAAGGTGTAGCGGGGTTCCGGATTTTCCAGCGTACCCAGAAATGCCGAGCGCAGCAGCAGGAAGCCGACCAGCAATCCCGCCCAGCGAATTGCCGACGGCCCGCGGGACTTTCTATGGACCAGCGCCAGCAGCGCTGCTGCCACATAAACTAGGTTCAGCAGGCCGAACCCGACCGCCAGTACCGACTGCTTCGCGTCGTCGTGAAATTCCCACCAGCGCGGGTCGGGAGGCAGGAGTTCGGATCGCGGACGCAGCCACATGTCCGCGACCCGCAGCGCGGGCAGCACAACATGGTAGCGGAGGGGATGAGCGCGAATGCGCTCCGCGGCGATTTGGCCGAAACGCGCGTCCAGTTCCGGCGTCATATCGTGCGACTCGTTGTAGTCTGCAATGGCGCCCAGAGTTGCGTCCCTTTCATCCGCGTTCTCGATCGCACGCGACGGCAATTTCTGCGGGTCAATCTGGTCGTCGGGAACATTCCAGTAAATTTCCTCCACCGACACGTAATCGACGATCCAGGTTTTGACCCAGCGGTTGAAACCGCGGAGGACGAGTTCATCGTTGTCGTTGGCGTAGCGTGGCGCCAGTGGCTGGAAATGATGGAGCGTCCGAAAATTACGAATGGTCCAGGGAGCAAGCGGCGCCAGCGCAAATACCACGACAATGATTCCGGCGACCAGAACATCCAACAAGTTCTTCCTGCCGGCTCGATCGTTCGACGCCATGATCTCCCACGTCAAGACCGCCAGATAAAGAAGCAGCGCCGCCAGCAGAATGCCGCCATCGGGACGCAGCAGGATGCAGCTCGCAATCGCCGCGCCGGTCGCGGCCCAGAGCTTGCCTCTACTCCAATCCACAGCCTGTCCTGGGCGCGCGGAAGAAACGCCCGTCTCGACCCGCGCCCCATACATCCGATTCAGCGCGGCCGCCGCGCCATCGAGAGCGAGCGCGGTAAAGAAGATCTCCAAAGTTTCGGTGAGCGCGACAGCGGCATAGTTCGCCAGGAATGGACACAGCGCCGCCAGGAGAAATGCAATTCTCGCTGCGCGTCCGGAGACCGTCCGGCGGGCCAGGTCGGCAACGATCAGGCAGGTGGCCAAATCCACCAGAATCTGCGCCAGCATGACGGCTCTGAAGTTGCCCACTCCAAAGAGCCAGAAGATCCCAGCCAGAAAAGCGGGATACCCCGGCAGCCGCGCGTCGGTCGGCAAGATCGGCATCTCCGGGTGGCCGCCTTGCGACTGGCCATAGATGCCGTGCTGCAGCCAGTTGGTGGCGAGGTCGGCGTAAACGCGGGAGTCATCCGTGACCGCCGGGAAATGGACGAAGAAAAATAGCCGCAACACCAGCGCGGCTAGTGTGGATCCCAGAAAAAACCAGCGATGTTCCCGGATCAGGGTGAGCACGTTGGAAATATATCGCGAATGAAGCGATTTGCCGCGCCCCTAAACAAAAGACGCGTCGTTCGCTGTTCGCTTTTCGCTAAGACTGGCGATCCGCGAAGGCAAGCGAATAGCGAACGACGAACGACGAACGCCGAATAGCGAACAACGTCTGACTGGGTTTGACCCCCCGCCCCGCTCACCTTAGGATGAAGGGACCACAACGAGATGGCCAAACAGGTTTTTTACGATCCTCTGCAAGCGCGATGGAGGCGGATTCGCCGCTTTGTCGACGCGTCTGCCCTCGCTCTTTCTTTGCTGGTGATCTTTTTTATCTATAGCGCATTGCGCAGCGAGCCTCTTCCCGACCTTTCCTGGCTTACAGAAAAGCGTCCTTATCACGCTCTGAAAGAAAACGAAAAGACGAAAGCGCGCGAGAAGCGCCGCCTCGCCACGCTCGCCCGCACTGGACACCGCCACCCATCGCGCAGAGCTTCCCAACTCACGCTGAACTCCGAGCAAGGAGTGCGCGCCGCATACTACGTTTCCTGGGACCCGGCGAGTTTCTCGTCCCTGCGCGAGTATGCGCGCCAGATCGACTTGCTCTTTCCGACGTGGCTACAGGTGCTCGGCGCAGACGGCCATCTGCAAGCCTCCGATCCGGATACGAACACGATGTTTGACGTGATTCACGGACAAACGGTCCGTACCATCGACGAAAAGGTCATGCCGTTTCTGAAGGCGGAAGACACCGAGATGGAAGTGTTTCCGGTGGTGCAGAACTTCGACGGCACCGACTTTGTTCCGGGCATCGGCGATTTCCTGAATAATCCGGAAGCGCGCGCCCGGTTCCGGCGAGAAATCGGGCTTTTTCTTGCCTCCGATCACTATCGCGGTTTGATGATCGATTTCGAATCCTTCCCGAAAAAAGGGCAGACCGGATACGTGGCTCTGCTCAACGAACTCGCGCCCGACCTGCACGCCAAGGGCATGAAGTTGTACGTCAGCGTCCAAGTGCGCAACGAGGATTTCGATTACGCGGCCATTTCGTCCGCCGCGGATGGCGTCGTCATCATGAATTACGACGAGCACTTTCCCGGCGGAACTCCCGGCCCCGTCGCTTCGCAGGACTGGTTCCTGGACAACCTTCAATCTGCGGTCAAGGAGATTCCGAAAGAAAAGCTCATCTGCGCCATCGGCAATTACGGATACGACTGGGTAGAGAAGCCGAAAAAAGGCAAGCTTCCACCGGGAGAGGCCGACAAGAGCGTTTCCGTGCAGGAAGCCTGGATCGGATCGCGCGATTCCGAAGAGGAAGTCGATTATGACGGCGACGAACTCAATCCGCATTTCAGCTACCAGGATGACGATAACTTCCGCCACGATGTCTGGTTTCTCGATGCGGTAACGGCGTTGAACGAGATGCGCGCCGCCCAGACCCTCGGCATCCAGACTTTTGCCTTGTGGCGACTGGGCGCCGAAGACCGCTCCCTGTGGCGTGTCTGGGACATGCCCGGCGAAGCCAATGCGTCGGATCGGCTGAAGGACGTTCCTCCCGGCCAGGACGTCGATATGGAGGGCGAAGGCGAAATTCTGCACATCGAGGCGCGGCCGGCCGATGGCGAGCGCGATCTAACCCTGGACAAGGCCACGGGTCTCATCGATGGCGAGACCTTCAAGAGTCTGCCCGAGCCGTACCGTGTGGCGCGTTACGGCGCCAGCAAGAACGAACTCGCCATGACCTTCGACGACGGTCCCGATCCGGAATGGACCCCGAGAATTCTCGACGTCCTCCAACGCGAGCATGTCCCCGGAACCTTCTTTCTGATCGGAATTCAGGCGGAGAAGTTCAGCAGTTTGACGAAGCGCATTTACCGGGAAGGTCATGAAATCGGGAACCATACTTTTACTCATCCCGATATCAGCTCGATTGGCTCCGGATACATGCGGGTGGAGATGAACCTGACCGAGCGCTTGTTCGCCAGCCGCTTGGGCATTCGCACCATGTTGTTCCGACCGCCCTACTCCGTCGATGCCGAGCCCGACACCGAAGACGAGGTGAAGCCGCTCGAAGTCACGCAAAGCATGGGCTACATCACTATCGGCAACAAGATCGACACCAAGGACTGGTTCGACGATCCACCGCTCACGCCGCAACAAATCGCCGCGTCGGTGCTCGATCACCTGCCTCCCTGCCAGCCGAACGATCAGAAGTGCGGCAACATTATTCTCATGCACGATGGCGGCGGGGATAGGTCAAGAACGGTGCAGGCGCTTCCGCTGATTATCGATGGCGCCCGCGCCCGTGGATTTCAATTCGTCCCCGTATACCAGCTGATGGGCAAAACGAAAGCGGATGTGATGCCGCCGCTCCCCACCAACGAGTATTGGTCCGCGCGTCTGAATTGGATCGGCTTCTGGCTCTTCAGCGCGACCATGACCGGGATCACCGTCATTTTTTTCCTGGGTGACATCCTGATGACCGGCCGCCTAATCTTCATCGGCGTCCTCGCCATCTATGACCGTCTCCGCTCGCACGTCTATGGAACGCCGGCGCAGATTGCGGCTTACCGGCCCCGGGTCGCGGTTCTCATTCCCGCGTATAACGAGGAGAAGGTCATCGAACGCACCGTCCAGGGCGCGCTCGATTCCGACTATCCCAATCTGCGCGTGATCGTCATCGACGACGGTTCCAAGGATCCAACTTTGGAAATCGTCCGCCGCACATTTGCCGCCGAAGAAGCTGCCGGCAGGGTATTGATTCTCACCAAGCCGAACGGCGGCAAGGCCGAGGCGCTGAACTTTGGACTGGAGCACATCGGCAATGCAGAAATTTTTGTCGGCATCGATGCCGATACCATCATCGCTCCCGATGCGATCCTCCGCATGGTGCCGCACTTCCTCAATCCGAAAGTTGCCGCCGTCGCCGGCAACGCCAAAGTCGGGAACCGCGTCAATCTCTGGACGCGCTGGCAGGCGCTCGAATACATCACCAGCCAGAATTTCGAGCGGCGAGCGCTCAACACCTTAGGCGCGGTGAGCGTGGTGCCGGGTGCGATCGGCGCCTGGCGCATTGCGGCGGTGCGCGGAGCGGGCGGCTACCATGTGGACACCGTCGCCGAAGATGCCGATCTGACCATGGCGCTCTTGCGCAACGGCTACCGCGTGGAGTACGAAGACCTGGCGCTCGCCTTCACCGAGGCTCCGACGACGGCCAACGCGCTCATGCGCCAGCGCTTCCGCTGGTCGTTCGGAATTCTGCAAGCCGTCTTCAAGCATCGCGGCGTGTTCGCGCGCAAAGGCGTTCTGGGATTGGTCGCCCTTCCCAACATCCTCATCTTCCAGATACTGCTTCCGCTGGTCTCGCCCTTCATTGACCTGATGTTTGCCGTCGGGGTGATCTGGTATTTCATCCAAAAGCACTTTCATCCCGACACCACCGATCCGGCTAGCTTCCAGAGGTTGCTGATCTTCTTCGGCGCGTTTCTGGTGATTGATTTCCTGGCCTCGGCGCTAGCCTTCGCGTTAGAGCGCCGCCGGCCCGAAGCCCGCGAAGACGCCTGGCTGCTCAGTCAAGTATGGCTGCAGCGCTTTGCCTATCGCCAGGTCTTTTCTCTCGTCCTATTTCGCACACTGAAGCGCGCCATCCAGGGTCGGCCCTTCGCCTGGGACAAACTGGATCGCACCGCCGCCGTGAAATACGTTCCCGCCGAGCGCCGGGACTCGGTCAAGGTTTCCTGATCTGCCGAAGTCGAGGATTCGCATGGAAGCGGTATGATTTGGACCGGCAGATGATCGGATGAAGGAAAATTCGTGCCCTCAAATTAATACGTAACCGATATTTAGGAGGGCAAGATTAATGACCAAGTGGACAAAAACACGCCGCGATCCGGGACGCACATACTGCGATCCGGAAGAGGCAGCAAAACTCCGCCGCGACGTTCAGCGAGTCCAGGAACTCGTAAAGAAGGGATTTGACGCTGAGCCTGAATACGTGGAGCTTATCAACAAGCTGGAGCCGGATATGACTGCAGCGAGACGGAAAGAATTGATTATGCAGTTTCGCGACGCGGTTTACGAACAGCAGCCCGATCTACCAGGTCGTTGATCTGCTTTCGTACCTTGCGGACTTCGCCCGTGGTCATTCTTTTGGAGGCGGCGACCGCAAGCTCGTCCATGCTCTTGAGCAGTGTGTCCATCGCGGTTTTTTGCTTGAGTGGTGCAGTAGCCACGCGGCATCCCTTCTTGCGATTCATCTTAGGCATTACAGTTTACTCTACCCGTCAATCTCGCACCTGAATACATCACGAATGTACCCACACCGATAAGACGAATTACGATGGTAATCAGTTGCCATATTTCGCAAATTATTGATTCTGTTTCGTCTCCTCAGTGACTAGCTCTCGCCCTCCCGTGATCCCTGTCACTGACATCTGCAGGCGAAGAGCGTGTGGTAGAAAGGAGAAGCCGACATGCCCCACACCATCATCGAACCCTTCCGCATCAAAAGCGTCGAGCCCATTCACTGGACGACCCGCGCGCAACGCGAGCAACTGCTCCGCGCCGCGGGCTACAACCTTTTTCTTCTGCCCGCCGACGATGTCCTCATCGATCTGCTCACCGATTCCGGCACCGGCGCCATGTCCACCCATCAGTGGGCGGCCATCATGGAAGGCGACGAGAGTTACGCCGGCAGCCGCAGCTTCGAGCGCTTCCGCTCCTCGGTGCAAGACATTTTCGGCTATAAGCACGTCATTCCCACTCACCAGGGACGCGCCGCCGAGCGCATTCTGTTCAACGTGATGTGCAAGAAAGGCGATGTCGTCCCCAACAACACGCACTTCGACACCACCCGCGCCAACGTGGAGTTTGTCGGCGCTGAGGCGGTGGATCTCGTCATCGCCGAGGGCCGCCAGCCCAGCCTGAAGCATCCTTTCAAAGGCAACATGGACGTCGCCGCGCTGGAATCTCTGATCGAGAAAGTCGGCCGCGAGCGCGTGCCTCTGGTCATGCTGACCGTGACCAACAACTCTGGCGGCGGCCAGCCAGTGTCGATGGAGAACGTCAAAGCGATCAGCGCGGTTTGCCGGAAGCATCGCATTCCGCTGTACTTCGACGCCTGCCGTTTCGCCGAAAACTCTTACTTCATTAAGATTCGCGAGCAGGGCTACGAGCGCAAATCGCCAAAAGAAATTGCGCAGGAAATGTTCAGCTACGGCGATGGCTGCACTATGTCCGCGAAAAAAGATGGCATGGCAAACATAGGCGGATTCCTCTGCACCAACGACGATCTGCTGGCGCAGCAGGAGAAGAATCTGCTGATTCTCACCGAGGGTTATCCCACCTACGGCGGTCTAGCCGGCCGCGATCTCGAAGCCATCGCCGTAGGACTGCAGGAAGCGCTGCACCAGGACTATCTCGAATACCGCATAGCCTCGACCGCATATCTAGGCAACCACATCGCCGACCAGGGCGTGCCCATTGTGCAGCCGCCCGGCGGCCACGCGATCTACATCGACGCGCGCGCGTTTCTGCAGCACGTTCCGCCCGATCGCTTCCCCGCCGTGGCGCTCGCCAACGAGCTCTATCTCGAAGGCGGGATTCGCTCGGTCGAGATCGGCACGCTGATGTTCGGAGCCTCGGCGACGATGGATCTGGTGCGCCTCGCCATTCCCCGCCGCGTCTACACCCAGAGCCACATCGACTTCGTGGTGGAAATCATTCTCGAAGTCTGGAAGAAGCGCGAGCAGATCCAAGGCATGAAGCTAACCTACGAAGCACCGTTCCTCCGCCACTTCACAGCAAAGCTGGAGCCCGCGGAAGTGTGATTTTGAATAGAGCGTGTTTCTTAAACCGGTTTCAGGGACACGGGCAGCTCCCTCAGGGGCTGAAGCCCAGTGTTTATACGGCTCGTAGTGGCACGGCTGAACAGCTTGCGGAAAAAGTACCTTCCATCCCGCACCCTGACCTCAGCGGCTAAAGCCGGTGCTAAAAAATACGCCAGTTATCGCAGCGGTGAACCGCTGCGCCACCCAAAAACAAATGCAAAATCGAGTTTTTCCGCAAGCTGTGAAGCCGCGCCCTTCCCAAGAACCTATCCAAGACCATTTATGAAATACTCCTTAATCACCCTGAAGAGTCTCAAATGAGTTCTCACCAGCGCTTGATGATAAAGGCTGTCTTGTCGTCGATCCGGTCGATTTCGCGAATCTGTTGCAGGTGCTCGTCCTGCCGAACCGCATAATCCAGAATCGCATTACAAATCCCTTTTGCCGGCTCATCTTTGTGCTCACGGATTACCTGTTCAATCTGCAGCCGATCCTCCTCATCGCTGCCATCGTAAACTCCGTCTGTATACAGGAAGAGGATGTCGCCGGAACTCATGAGTGTGATTTCCGCCAGGTCCGAGGATTTCATTTTCCGTGTCCTGAGCGCCATCGAAAAGTACTTGTTCCGGTCAGGATTGTCCTCGGGAATTTCCAGTCCGAGCGCCACGAATTGCACCATCCGCGCCTTGTCCATCTCCATGAACCTTCCGTATTCCGCGGAAAAGACCAGCGGTGGCGGGTGGCCGAAATTTACAAAACGGAAAGATCCACTGGGACGTATCTCACCGTAGAGCATGGTCGCGATCTCGCGCGAACTGTCATCCTTATCCCGTCCCAAGGCATTCCTCGCGGTCACCGACTGTGCCAGCCGAAGATTGATCTTCTCGAAAATATCGGGGGTGGTTGTCCCGTTCCGGTCCAGCTCGGAAAGCATGAGGGCATGAAAAGTGTCGTGTATGGTGGACGCAATTTTTGCCGAGATCACGCCGTGCCCCTGAGCGTCGACCAGCAGCACTCCCGCCGTCGTATAGAGTTCGCGCAGATTTTCGGCGATTCGCAGTTGCTCTGAGCTCTTGGCCCTTCTGTATCCGGCGGCGACAGAAGAGTGGTAGCCCGGCTGAGACTTCAACCACTGCACATGCTCATCCACCGAGTTTCGCGGCGGCTGGCCTTTGGGAAGAGGCTCCAGGTACAGTTTCGCCCGCTTCAGTGCGCCGGCGATGCGGGCGTCAATGTTGTAACGCTGCTGAAAGTTGATGTACTCAAAAAGGTCGCCCCCCACGCTTCCGGCCGGAATCGAATTGCCATACATATCGATGCCGTCCAGTTGGGGAATCACGCCCTCGACTGGCATCAATCGCTTGCGTAAGTACTCGTCAATGCTCGGTTCTACCGGCGTCGCCATAACAAAGATCCTGTGCTCCTTTTACTATTCGTGCATCCTAGAGTCGACAATCGGGCACAATTGAATTATACGAAAGCCTGCCCCATGGCCCAGCACAGCCCCCTGCAGGAGTTGGCGCCATTTCCAACGGAAAGCGGGCCCCGGCTCAAGCGCTGCGGCCTCAATCGCCGAGCTGAGGCTGCGACGCGGTTTGGTTTTCCGCGGGCTGCCAGGCCCCTCCCGCCGGTGTAAAATCGAGGGTCGCGAACGTCCGTGCTAATGTTCCGTCCTAGAAAGGAATGTATTCCTATGGCAACCATGGAAGCCCCGCCGCGCCTGCAAATCCGACTTCATGAAGGTGCGTTCAAGAATGAGACTTTTGTCGATTTCACCAAAGAAGAAAACGTGCGCAAAATGCGCGCCGCCATCGATAAAGTTCGCGGCCAACTGGGCCGCGAATACGACCTGATCATCGGCGGCAAGCGCTCCAAGACCTCCGATAAGATACGCTCCATCAATCCCGCCAAGCCTTCGGAAGTGGTCGGCGTCCACCAGAAAGCAGGTATTGAGCACGTCGAGCCCGCCGTAAATGCCGCGTTGCAGGCGTTTGCCCACTGGAGCCGCACGTCGGTCGAGGAGCGAGCGTCGCTCCTGTTCCGCGTGGCCGATGTGATGCGCGAGCGCAAGCTTGAATTCATGGCGTGGCTGGTCTTCGAAGTCTCGAAGAACTGGTTCGAGGCCGATGCCGACATTTCCGAGGCCATCGATTTCTGCGAGTTCTACGCCCGCGAGGCCCTGCGCTTCTCGAAAGCCGAACCGCCCGTGCAACTGCCGGGCGAGCGCGACACGCTGGCCTACATTCCGCTCGGCGTCGGCGCCGTGATTCCGCCGTGGAACTTCGCCTGCGCCATCATGGCCGGCATGACGCTGGCTTCGATTGTCAGCGGCAACACCGTAGTGCTGAAGCCCTCCAGCGATTCGCCGACGATGGCGGCGAAGTTCGTGGAGCTGCTCGAAGAATGCGGCCTGCCCGAAGGCGTCGTGAACTTCTGCCCCGGCGGCGGCGCGAGTTTCGGCGACGCGCTGGTCGCGCATCCGAAAATTCGCTACATCGCTTTTACGGGTTCGCGCGAAGTTGGATTGCGCATTAACCGGAACGCCGCGCAGCAGCAGCCGGGACAGCTTTGGATCAAGCGCACCATCCTCGAAATGGGCGGCAAAGACGCCATCGTCGTCGATGCCGACGCCGACATCGACTCCGCCGTGGAAGGCGTAGCCGCAGCTGCTTTCGGCTTCCAGGGCCAGAAGTGCTCGGCCTGCTCGCGGGCGATCGTCGACGAGCGCATTTATGACAAATTCCTGGAGAAACTGAAATCGCGGGTCGAGCGCATCACGGTTGGCGATCCCACTGCGAACCCGAACATGGCCGCCGTCATCAACGAAGGTTCGATGAACGACATCCTACGCTACATCGAGATCGGCAAGAAAGATGGACGCCTCATTACCGGCGGCGCGCGCGACACCAGCGCGGGCGAAGGCTACTTCATTCAGCCGACCGTGATTGCCGACATTCCGGCGAAATCGGCGCTCGAGCAGGAAGAAATCTTCGGCCCGGTGCTGGTGGTGATCAAGTCGCACAACTTCGACCACGCCCTTGAAATCGCCAACGACACCGAGTTTGGTCTGACCGGCGCTGTCTATTCCAGTTCGCGCGAAAAACTCGATCGCGCCGTGACCGAGTTCCACGTGGGCAATCTTTACCTGAACCGGAAGTGCACCGGAGCGATGGTAGGCGCACATCCCTTCGGCGGCTTCAACATGTCGGGCACCGATTCGAAATCCGGCGGGCCAGATTATCTCTACCTGTTCACGCAAGCTAAGAGCGTCGGCGAAAGAATTTAACACCGTGATATCGGTGGAGCGACGGGGGGCGTCTCGCTAGCCCAGTTGGGAGCGGACTCCTGACGCTCCACCGGCTGATCAACGATCATTTCACCTTTCCCGCCAGATACATTTCCGCCACGTGGTCCGCGACGGTCGCCGGCTCGGCCTCCGCAAGATTGGTCAGAACGACCACGGTGAGCCGGTCGTCGACATAGCGCGAAATCTGCGTTTCGAAACCCTGCCATGCACCTGCATGTTCAACGACGCGATGGCCCTTCTTACTCTCAATAAACCAGCCAAAGCCGTAGTGCCCGGAGTTCGGCTGCCCATTGCTGAGCTTGGACACAGTCCACATCTGCTCTAGGCTCGATCGTTTCAGAAGTTTCTCGGTGTAAAGCGCGGCGTCCCATTGGGCAAGATCCGCGATGGAAAAGTACAGACTGCCATCCGCCGTTGTGTTCACGGTGGGCGAAACCCATTCCTGGTTCTTGAGCTCCCCTTTAACCAACCGGTATCCCGCGGATCGATTCGGCACGATGTCCGCTTCGCTGATGATGCGAGTTGCGCTCATACCCAGCGGCCGGAAGATACGCTGCTGTAGGAAGTCTCCGTAAAACTCGCCGGTGACTTTATGAATCACGATGCCTAGCGTCAGAAAGCCCAGATTGCTGTAGCTCCAACGGGTGCCGGGCGGGAACGCCAGCGGGATGTTCCCGACAATTTTGATCAAATCCCCCTCGGTATAATCTTTCCGCATGTCAAAATCTTTTGGATAATCCGTGAACCCAGCCGTGTGGCTCAGCAGTTCACGAATCGTGACCTCCTTCCACGCGGCGGGCCCATCGGGAAAGTACTTCGTGAGCGGATCCTCCAGGCCGATCTTGCCCTCTTCAACCAGCATCATGACTGCGGCCGCCGTGAACTGCTTGCCCACCGAACCGGATTGAAAGATGGTTTCCGGTTTGACCGGAACCTGCAGTTCCACATTCGCTAAGCCGTAACCTTGCGCGCGGACGACTTGTCCTCCACGCGAGACTAGCAGCGCGAGCCCGGGAATGTGTTGCTTCGCCATTTCCGCCCGGACGTAGTCGTCGACCGCATCCGTTTGATCCGCGGCCGATGCCAAACCTGCTGACCGGACAACAATCGTAGCGAGCACGGCCCAACGGCAGAGCCTTTGATTGATCGGCATAGTTTGCAGAATATGCTATAGTCTCGGGCCATGCTAGCGAAACGCGGTTTGCCCGTTTGCATTCTCTGGACAGCGATCCTGACGGTTTCCGTGGCCTTTGCTCAATCGGTCCATCGCGACATCACGATTGGCGACGATGAGCGCGAGCCCGCGCCTCGTTTTCACGCCAAGACACTTGACGGCGAACAGTTCACCAACGATTCGACAAAAGGCAAGGTTGTTCTTTTGCAATTCTGGACGACATGGTGTCCGTACTGCAAAGGCGAAGAAGGTTTGGTGAATGACATCACCACCGAATTTTCCGGCAAAGGTCTGGTCGTGCTCGCCGTGGACGTGGGCGAATCCAAGAAGGTCGTGCAGCAATATTTGAAGGACCATCCTCGAAAGTGCCGCATCGTGATAACCGGCGATACCAATCTCGCTGCCATGTATGCCGCCAACCGTTATCCCATCTACGTTGTGGTCGATCGCGACGGGAAAATCGTCGATACACTACGGGGATCGGGTGGGGAAAGACGCCTGCGCAGGTCGCTGGCCCGCGCCGGGCTCGAGTCCAGTGAGAAAAAAGACAGCGAGTGATTTGTTTGGGAGAAATGCAAAAGGCCGCTCGCGGGCGGCCTTTTGTCATTCCAGCGAACGCACTCTAGTTGCTGATTCCCGCACTCTGCGGCGGGAGCGGGACGGCTGCCGCTGCGGTCGCGGCGGCGGCTTCGTTCAATATTCGGTGATGAATGGTGAACAGCGCCAATTCCAATCGGTCCGACACGCCGATCTTGTCGTAAACATTGCGCAGATAATTCTTGATCACCTGTTCGGTCGTGCCCAACTGGGTGGCAATTTCCTTGTTCTTGTAGCCCTGGACAATCAGTGCCACGATGCGCAGTTCCTTGGCCGTCAAACGGTCACGAACGCGCAACCCGACCATATCGTTCTCGGTCAACTCGCTCGGCACCGCCATATCCTGCACCCAGTTTTCGCCGCGGGCGATTTTGCGGACGCAGTCCACCAGCGCCGGACTGGTGACGTTGCGGTAGACGACGCCATGGGCGCCTGCCGCCATGTAGCGCTGTGCGCTCTCGCCGGTGTCGGCGAGGACGACGACTCGTGTCTTGTTCTTGTTGGCAGCCAAGAGGACGGAGTTGAAATCGGAGTGAAAGCCTCCGGCAATGATCAGCACCGCGGCGCGAAACTTGTCGAGTGCCATGAACATCTGCTCGGCAGTTTGCGCCTGGGCCACAATGCGCATTTCGTCTTCCACGGCCAGTACCTTGGCGATGCCAGCGCGGAAAATCGCCTGATTGTCGGCCAGAATAAGCTTCAGCATGGATCGCGCTCCCAGTTAACTATTGCGAACGAATTCGTAAGAATCGATTACGCAAGCGACGCCCCGGCTGTCTCCGGAGTCGGCGCTGGCATTCGGCTCATCGGTCCGCACCACGCGGCCGCGGCACTGAATCACAACATCGTCCTTGCCGCCCGTTACCTCCGGCGGCAGGGTGATCTCAAACTCTACGGGTGAGCCGACCTCAAGCGAAGCGTCGGCGCGGATGTACACGCCGGCGGCGCTCAGATTACCGGTCACACCGCTGGCGTCAACCGCGGTATCTTCCTTGTGAATCTTGATCGGCAAGTGCAGCGGAAATCTTTTCCCGGTACGCGCTTCGGACACGACTCCTCCTCTGCCCTGGCTCTGCGTTTCAACCCAAAGCCAGAAGACCACGAAATGCCTAGCCCAGAGCCTGACGAGCAGCTATCGGCGTTATATCACGGAAAATACCGCAAAAGAAGCATAGATTACGGAAGTAATCCCGGTAGGAACTAGGTACCTCCCTGGGAAGCGTTCCTAGTACACCGTTCCGAGAGCGCAGCTAAGGGGGCCTTCTTGGGGAGCATTTTGCAGTGTTTCCTTGCCTGCTTACTGGTCAGTACGGCTTCCCCCGTCCATTGGAATCATGGGGTTAGCTCGGGGATCACCAGGAACAGAATTCCAGGGAGTCTATTCGCAACGTATCGCAACAATTGGAGTTAGGGTCTGCCTGGTAGGTCTCGACATCCCACGAGGGGACCCGAACCTTGCCACGACCGAAGGACGATAGTAGGCTAGCGATGCTTCTTCCCATGCCGACAAGAATAGATTCCGCGGATCCAGCCTCTTCTGTACGCGTGCCTGCATTGGACGGCATTCGAGGATTGGCAATCTGCCTTGTCCTGTCGTGCCATGGTTTTTTCTCGCTCTTATGGAATCTGCCAAATCACCCTTACGCCGCGCGCCTGGTTGCTCTCGGCCGGTTCACGTGGAGCGGCGTCGACCTGTTTTTCGTGCTCTCCGGTTTCTTGATCGGCGGAATCTTGTTGGATGCATCTGGAGCGGAACGTTATTTTGCTCCGTTCTACATTCGCAGAGCGCACAGGATTCTGCCGCTGTACGGCATAGTTTTGGTGCTGGTATTTTCAGGGACTTATTTGTGCCGCCATTTCGGAGAAACGGGGCTCTGGTCGGAGCAGCATATTCCCCTGCTATACTATCCCACTTTCCTGCAAAATTTTTGGATGGCCAGGCATGGTTGGGGCGGCTCGGATACCCTTGGCGTGACTTGGTCACTGGCCGTCGAGGAACAGTTTTACTTGACGCTGCCGCTGATCATCCGCTATGTCTCCAGGCGGCGGTTGTGGTGGATTGTCAGCGGTATGATCGCGGGAGCGCCCCTGCTCCGCATTCTCCTGGATCATTCAGTTTCGAATGGCGCGTACGCCGGTTATGTCTTGATGCCATGTCGTGCCGATGCTTTGGGCTGGGGTATTGCCGCTGCGCTGATAACCAGAACTTCAGTAGTGTGGGAAACGATTCTACGGTTCCGGCGCTATCTGTATGCCGCCTTCGGAGGGGTTGCCGTGGCCGTGGTGGCATTGCTCTTGAGCGGGTTACAATCCTTCGGCGGCGAAGTCTTCGGCCTCGAATACTCACTCCTGGCTGTTTTCTACTTCCTGCTCTTGATGAGTGTGTTGATCAATCGCAAGTTCGAGGCAGTATTCTCCGCGCGAGGTCTCCGTTACATGGGAACCATTGCCTACGGACTGTACCTGTTGCATTACCCGTTTATCGCGGCGGGTCGCGACATTGCCGCCCGGATCCATCCGGGACAGTCCGGATGGTTTTCGCTCTTGGTATCGATTTCAGCGATCGCACTGGCGACAGTGGTGGCCGCCATCAGCTGGGAGTATCTGGAGAAGCCCCTAATTAAGCGTGGACATCGCTACGGGTACGGCAAGAAAGCAAAGCATGCTTTGGGCTACCTGCAACTTCCGAGACCGATGAAATCGGTTGCGTCGCGCTGAAGATCGTTGCTCTCTCAGGTCCCGTTCCGCCAGAAATCAGCCGACTGCGCGAAGCGAACGGTATCCGCCCATCACGGCTCCGGGGTTTCCGGGCCAGGTTCCACAACCATACTGTGTCGGCGAACGACGCGGCGGCGCTGGGATTCGTGCAGCGGAGCGGAAGCGGCAATCGCGCAGAGAACGTAGAACAGGGCGGCATTGGCCGGGATCTGCAGATTGAAATCGAGAAAGCTGTGCACCAGGATCCCCACGCATCCTAGCAGAGCGGCCACGGTCAGCGCGCCGCTGGCGGTGTCGGTCCAATTCTTGATCTTGCCCGCAGCTTGCCGGAAGACCAGCACCAGAAACCAGACGGCGATGGCGAATCCGGCCAGGCCGGTCTCGACCAGGAGTTGCAGATAATCGTTGTGCGCCTCGTTCACGAAGAAGGTGGTGTAGAAGCTGCGGAATTCGGGATAGACGATGGGGAATGTGCCGAGTCCCCAACCGAGGAAAGGCCTTTTGAGCAACATGCGCAAGCAGTCGCGATCGATGCTAAGGCGAATGCCTCCGTTGATCTCTTCACGAGTTTCGGAGTGAATGCTGATCAGGCGCTGGGTGAGTTCGTTGCCGCCCATCCAGACGAGAAATACAATCACCACCGCGAGAAATACGCCCAGCATCAGCGGCTGTTTCCAACTTCCTTCGCGCTTGCGAACCAGAAAGACACCCAGCACCACGATCTGCGCGACGAACGCTGCCATACCTCCGCGCGAGCCGGAAAGAAAAATGCTGGCAGCCATGACGGCGGCGATTCCCGCCACTGCAATCTTGCGGTTTTCGTGAGTGTAGTGACTTGCAGCCAGCACCAGCGGGAAGGGGGTGAGCATCTCCATCAGGCCGGCGTAGTGATTGTGATTGACGTAGGGTCCATAAATCGCCCCACCTTGCTCCAGAGACCAGATCCAGTAAAGCTTTCCATTGGGCGCCATACCCTGCAGCACCGCAAACAAAGCCACCACCGCCCCGTAAGCCGTGAACAACGTAGCCAGCAACTCGAATTGAGAGGATCGATGCAGAGTCTGGGTCACGACAAACACCAACATGCCGTAAGCAACGTAGAGCAGCAGGTGAGTGTAGGTCGCGTGCCGGTAGGCGGTGGTTCCGGCCACCCACTGCAGCAGCACCAGCGCAAAAAAGGCGGCCATGGGGCGATAGAGCACGTTGTCAGAGACGTGGAGTTCATGGTTCATCCACTGGCGGAACGACCAAACCGCCAGCAGCAACATGGCGCACGCTTCCAAAGCAAAAATGGACCAGGGTTCAACCGCTCCAAAGGCCAGCGGCCCCAGCAACAGCACGGCAGCGGCGCCCAGCAGCAGGGCGTTGTTAGTTAGTCGCGGGTGCGACGATTTAGCGAGGGGCGCGGGTTCAGGCTGCGTTGCCAGGGCGGAACTCACGGGTTGTCCTTGGAATCGCCGGACGAATCATCGGAAGGAAGTTCGGGAGAAAGTTCGAAATCGTCGAGCCAGAGCATGCCGCGAATGGCCGCGCCCGCCGGGAAACGCTCGATGGAGAGCAGGAGGAGTGTGGTGGTGTCCGGAATCGTCACTTTGGAATGAACTTCCCTCCAGAAATCGGCATCGTTCAGCGGGTCGCTGGCGTACAGGGGCGCGCGCGAGTAGTAATCGCGGAGAACGATCTGGGGTCCGCCGGCTCCCTGAAAGTCCGCCGACTTGTAGTAGGCGGAGAAGTCGTAAGTGGTTGCGCCATGCACAGGAATGAGCTGTTGAATTCCCGCGTCATTGATCCCAGGGCCCTCGAAGGTCAACGAAAGAGAGCGCGAGCCTTCGCGGAAATCGCTCGGGTCGAGCAACGGCCGGACGCCGATTCGATTGACGTAGGTCCAGTCGAAGCCTCCGTTCAGGATGTCGAGGCTGAAATCGCCGTTCACTACCAGGTTGTCTTCGGTGGGCAAGTAAGCGGAGAGGCCAAGAATGCCGGCGGTTTGTTCCCAGGCAGTCATGGCGGCGTCGGGACGATGCGCGTCAATGAGGTAGCGCACGTATTCGTACAAATGCCGGTTGTCGAATTTTTCGTGCAACTGGGCGAGCCGGTCCCAGGTCTTGATGGCGCCCTCGGTTTCCTGCTTGCTCATCAAGAAACCGAGAAAAGAAATCAGGCAATCGGCGCGAGCCGGAACCACGTCGCGCAGCATGGCATCGGTGTCGGGACGCACGCGCCAGGATTCGCGCAGGGCGGGTTCCACCAGCACATCATCGTTCGCGATGACGACGTGGAACTCGTGCAATGCGCGATCGATATCGCCGTCGATGAGGAAAAAATTCGCCGCTTCCCACGCGACGTCGGGAGCGGTGGGCTCCGCCTTCAGCGCGCCATCCAATGCTGCGCGCTGGCCCGCGAGGTTCCCGGTCACCTGATAAGCGGCTGCCAGATCGAACCAATAGTGGGCATCGTGGGGGTTGAATTCGACGGCGGCTCGAAGGCTGTCGATGGCGGACTGCGGCTCACCGGCAACCAGTGCCAGGAACCGTCCTAGCCGGTGATTGTAATCCGCATTACCCGGCGAGAGCCGCACCGCGCGCTGCAGGGACGACAATTCCGCGCGCGAAGCAAACACGCTGGCCGCGAACTCTGCGCCCGTCAGCAAAAGATAGACGCACGCGAGAAAGCCCGCAACCGCGGCGAACCGCAAACGGCGCCGGTTTGAAAGTGGAATGTCGATCAATGTCGAACCGCTCTTTCCTCCGCAACCTCAAACTGCCTTGGGTTCCGCCTCGCTCCCGGTGCTGGGAGGATCTTCCTGATAGTAGTGACCATACTTCCCCTGATACTCGTAGTAGTAGTAATAATCGGGAGAGGTTAGATCCACCGCGTTGAGCAGCACGCCGGCGACGTGCGCATTGACCTGTGTCAATATATCGCGGGCACGGCGCAGCGCTTGTTTCGTCGTCTGGCCGGAACGAATGACCAGGATCGTGGCGTCGGCTCGGGGTGAGAGCACGACCGCGTCGGTGACGGAAAGGGTTGGCGGCGTGTCGATCACAATGTGGTCGTAGAGTTCGCGCAACTCCAGGATCAGGTCCCGCATGTTGGAGGAGGCCAGCAACTCGGCGGGATTCGGAGGCGGCGTCCCGGCGGGCATGATGAAAAGATTGGGCAGGATCGGAGAGGCCGTGATGGTCTGCTGCAGGGTAGCGCTTCCGGTCAGCACGTTGCTGAGACCACTGCGCGGGCCCATACCCAGAGTCTTGTGAACACTGGGGCGACGCAAATCTCCATCCATCAGGAGAACGCGGACTCCTTTTTGCGCGAGCACGATCGCGGTGTTGATGCTGGTAGTGGTTTTGCCTTCCTGCGGACGCGCGCTGGTTACCATGATGACTTTCGGCGGCGCTCCTAGATTGGAGAGCAGGAGCGAAGTGCGCAGCGCGCGGTACGATTCGGCCATCTGCGATTGGGGGCGAATCTGGGTTACGGTCTCCACCACTTCCTTGGAGCCAGTCAAGGCCAGCCGCTTGCCCGTCGGTCCATGGTTGCCCGACTTGGAGCCGAGCGGAATCATTCCAAGAGAGGGAAGGCCGGAGACGGATTGGGCCTGCTCGGGTGTGCGGACGGTGTTGTCCATGTTCTCGAGCAGGAAGGCCAAGCCGACGCCGGAAATGACGCCCAGCACGAGTGCGAAAGACAGGTTGCGCGGAATGTTCGGTTCGCTGGGAGATGTCGGAACCCGGGCCGCATCGATGATGCGAAAGTTATTGGAGCGCAATCCCGCGGTGACGCTCGCCTCTTTCATTTTTTCCAGCAATCCCTCGTAGAGGGTGCGGTTGCTGTCCAGGTCGCGCTTCAGGATGCTGTACTCGATGGCGCTCTCGTTGAGCTTGTTCGCTTCCTGTTTTTGTTTTTCAAAGGAGCCGCGCAACATATTTTCGCGCTGCAAAGCGGCCAGATACTGTCCCTTGAGGTGATCGACGGCCTTGTTGGTTTCGGATTGGAGCTGGCGGTCGATTTCCTTGAGCTGGTTGTTGATCTGCGCGATTTTCGGATACGAAGGGCCGAACTGAGTGCTGAGGTCTGCAACCTGGATTCTGAGACCAACCTGCTGTTCGCGCAGCTTGTCCAGGAGGCCGGAAGTTGCGCCGCTTGCGCTGCCGGTGGTATCGGCAATGATCGCTGCCGCGACCGCGTCCGGGTCGTTGGACTGGGTCTGGCGATAGACCGCTTCTTTCTGCATGCGGTCCGATTCGGCCATCGTCATTTCTTTGTTAAGTTCGTCGAGCTTTTCGGTGATGATGTTCTGCTTTTCGTCAGTTCCGAGAATCTCGTGCTCCTTCTGGTACTTTACGAGCTTCTCCTGAGAGGTTTCCACTTTCATCTGCAAGTCGACGAGCTGTTTGGAAAGCCAGTCGGAGGCCTGCATAGTGGATTCGAATTTGGTTTTGTAGTTCTCGTCTTTATACGTATCCATGAGGGTATTCACGGCGCTGGCGGCGAGTTGCGGATCGGTGCTGGTGAAATGGATCTCGATGATTCGGGTGTTGGGAATCAAAGTGACGTGGAGGTTTCCATGAAAGCCTCCCAGCAGAGCCGAGGCGCGGTTCGAATCGGTCTGCAGCGGATCGGCGACCAGGTTGGCTTGCTTTTGATCGGAATGGCCGCCAAACTCGGGTCGTTTATTCAGATTCAGTTGCCGGATTACCTGCAGGGCCATGATATCGCTCTGCAGAATGCGGACTTCGGTATCGAGGTCGCTCGGGTCGTAGTAGTCCATCATCGGCCCCGAGTCTTTGAAGGTAATGGAATTCGAATCGGCCTTGTTGATGGCGATGCGGCCGACCGCTTCGTAGACGGGCGTCTGGCGCAGGCTGGCAATGGCAACGGCCAGGAAGATGCCGGCCACAACCGCGGTCACCATATATTTGCGCTTGATAAGAACGCGCAGGTATTCGCGCAGGGTGGATTCCTGCGACGGCAGCACGTTATAAAGCGAGGCGCCAATCGGCTTTAGGAATTCGGCCGGTTCGCCGGGCAGCAAGTGGCGCGATGCTTCGCTGCGTGGAACGTCACTTTGCGGATCGTTATTTCGTGGAACCAAGGGCCCCGATGACATCGTTACTCCTTGCCCGCCACAAGCTCAATGCGACAACGCGCCGCACCCGACACACAGGTCTCCGCTCCAGCCTGACCTTGTCACAGCAAGCCGGGCAGACAGAAGCGGGCTGTTATGAAGAATTGGCCTGATTTTAGCATCCCCGGAGTGAGAACCGGCCAAAATTTAAGGGTGCCGATACAGTTTCGGATACTGGTTCCCGCTGAGCGGACGCCGACGCGGCGATGAATCGTCAGCTATACTGTCGGACACAAGAACTTACTCGAAAAGCGAAGATTCGTCGGGCTGCCTGCGGGAAAAGTCAATATTAGATGCCCGTCTCTGCAGTGGCGTCAAGGCTTGGCGGTACGGCGCCCCGGAGCATGACTCGGCAGAAGCAGAATGAGGTCTCTAAGGAACGGGAATGGTGAATTGGCCGCAGGAATCGATACTGGTAACGGGCGGAACGGGGTCGTTTGGGAAAAAATTTGTCGAAATCATGCTGCGCGATTATCAGCCGCACCGATTGGTGGTATTCAGCCGGGATGAGTTGAAGCAGCATGAGATGAGAACGTCGGGCTTCGATCATCGCAGCCTGCGGTATTTCATTGGAGACGTTCGGGACGTGGAGCGCTTGAAGCGGGCGCTCTCGGGCGTGACGGTGGTGGTGCATGCGGCGGCGCTCAAGCAGGTGCCGGCTTGCGAGTACAATCCGTTTGAAGCGATCCAGACGAATATCATGGGCGGGCGCAACGTGATCGATGCGTCGATCGATCAGGGCGTGCGCCGCATTCTGGCGCTCAGCACCGACAAGGCGGTGAATCCGATCAATCTTTATGGCGCCACCAAGCTGTGCGCGGAAAAAGTGTTTGTGCAGGCTAATGCCTATGCGGGCGCTCGAAATACGCGCTTCAGTTGTGCGCGTTACGGCAACGTGGTGGGAAGCCGGGGCAGCGTGATTCCGGTTTTTCTGGAACAGCGGCGGCGCGGGAAGATCACGATCACCGATCCGCGAATGACGCGATTCTGGCTGACTCTGGAGCAGGGCGTGAAGTTTGTGATCCGCTGCCTGGAGCAGATGCACGGCGGCGAGATTTTTGTCCCGAAGATTCCCAGCATGCGGCTGGCGGATCTGGCCGAGACCATCGCTCCGGGATGCCAGGTGGAGTACATCGGGATTCGTCCCGGAGAGAAGTTGCACGAAGTGTTGGTTTCGGAAGACGAGTCGCGGCAAACGGTCGAGACCGAAGACATGTTCGTGATTCAGCCGTCGCATCCGTGGTGGAAATCGGAAAACTGGGACAATGCCAAGCCGTTGGCGGAAGGCTTTCGTTATTCGAGCGATACGAACGATCGCTGGCTGACGCGGCGCGAGTTGGAAGAATTGGTGACGCCGGAAACCAGCGGCGCGGAGGCGGTTCCCACCTCTGCCTAGCATGAGTGCCCTACCTGCAAACCTGGAAACGCTCGCCATCCATGGGGGGAGGCCAGTGCGGGAACGACTGTTGCCCTATGGGCGACAGAGCCTGGATGACGCGGATGTGCAGGCGGTGGTCGAGGTATTGAAGTCGGACTGGCTGACCACGGGGCCAAAGGTCGGCGAGTTTGAAGAGCGGTTTGCAGCGTGGGTGGGGGCGCATCATGCGGTCAGTTTCAGTTCGGGCACGGCCGCCTTGCACGGCGCGGGGTTCGCCGCTGGACTGGGGCCGGGGGATGAGGCGATCACCACGCCCATCACTTTCTGCGCGACGGCCAACTGCATTTTGTATCAGGGGGCGACGCCGGTATTCGCCGACGTCTCGGCGGACACGCTGAACCTCGATCCGGGCGAGGTTTCCAAAAAACTCTCTGTACGCACGAAGGCAATCATCGCAGTCGATTATGCGGGACATCCGGCGGCGCTTGATGAATTGGGGGAACTGGCGAAGGCGCAATTCCCGCGAGCGCTACTGATCGAAGATGCCTGCCATGCGCTGGGCGCCGAATTCCGCGGGAAACGCGTCGGTGGGATTGCCGACATGACTGTGTTCAGCTTTCATCCGGTGAAGCATCTGACGACGGGGGAAGGCGGCATGGTTGCCACTAACGATGCGCGGCTGGCGGAGACGCTGCGGCGCTTTCGCAATCACGGCATCAGCAGCGAGGCGCGCCAGCGCCAGGAATCGGGGCAGTGGTTTTACGAGATGGTGCTGCTGGGGTTCAATTACAGGTTGACGGATATCGCTTGCGCGCTGGGACTGTCGCAGTTGGAAAAGCTGGAGGCGAACCTGGCGCGGCGGCGGGAAATTGCAGCGCAGTATGCGGCGGCGTTCCGGGATTTGCCGGCGGGCGTTTTTTCGGCGATCGAGGCTCCCACGGTCCGCGAGGGCGTGAATCCGGCGTGGCATTTGTATCCGGTCCGGCTGAATCTGGAAATGCTGGCGGTGGGGCGAGCAGAGATATTCCGCGCCCTGCGGGCGGAGAACATCGGCGTGAATGTCCACTATATTCCGGTGCATCGGCATCCGTACTATCGGGAGCGCTTCAAGACGGAAGAGAGCTATCCGGTCGCCGAAGGCGCCTATGAGCGGCTGATCAGCCTGCCTATGTTTCATTCCATGACGGCGCGGGATGTGGAAGACGTGATTCACGCGCTGCGTAAAGTTGTGACCCACTTTGAAGGGAAATACGAAGGGAAGGGCGAGCGCTCGCATGGGCTCGAGAACAGGCAATCAAAATAAATCATGTCGATGATTTCCGAATGGGTGGGATATCGGGCTCTGGTCGTAGGCTGCGGATCGATTGGCCGGCGGCACGCAAGAAATCTCAAGTCGCTCGGTGTGCGGCAGCTTGGTTTTTGCGACACCAACGCCGAAGCGCTGAAGCAGTGCCGTGAGGAACTGCACGGGGAAACTTTCGGCGACTATGGCGAGGCGCTACGGAAATTCAGGCCGGATATCGTGCTGATTTGCACTCCGCCGGTGTACCACGTCGAGGAGGCGCTGGCCGCTCTGCAGGCTCGAGCCCACGTTTTTATCGAGAAGCCTCTTTCGCACGAATCGGGTGGGATCCAGGTGCTGATTGCCGAGGCGCGCCACCACGACCGGAGCGTTCAGGTCGGCTACAACATGCGGTTCCATCCCGGCTTGAAAATATTGAAGGAACTGGTCGATTCGGGAAAGATCGGGCGCGTGCTCTGGCTCAACGTCGAAGCGGGGCAATACCTTCCCGACTGGCGTCCGTGGCAGCACTACCGCGAAAGCTACAGCGCTCGTCACGAATTGGGCGGGGGCATCATCCTCGATGGTTCTCACGAACTGGACTACATTTGCTGGCTGTTGGGGCGGCCCACGGAGGTGACTTGCCGGGCGGAGCACCTCAGCAATCTGGACGTCGACGTGGAAGATTCGGCGTGGATCTACCTCACGTTTCCGGAGCGGCGGCGCGCGGAACTGCATCTGGATTTTGTGCAACGGGCCTACACGCGCACATGCAAAGTTGTGGGCGAGACCGGCACTGCGCTTTGGGATTTCAGTATCCAGGAGGTGCGCTGGTTTTCCGCCGAGAAGCCGGGTTGGAACAGCATCCCGTATGTGTTTGAAGCCAACGACATGTATGTAGCGGAGATGGTTCACTTTCTGGAATCTCTGGGGAGCGGAACGGGGCCCATGATCGATCTCGAGCAAGGACGAGATGTGATCAGGGTGGTGGAAGCAGCCAAGAAGTCGTCGGAAGAGGGACAGGCGCAAGCGCTGAATTGGACCACCGAAGCCAACGAGGGGCCGGTGGTGGCGATCATTCAGGCGCGAATGGGATCGAACCGGCTGCCGGGCAAGACCCTGGCGCAAGTCGAAGATCATCCCATGTTGTGGCACGTCATTCAACGCGTGAAACGAGCCACTCTGGTAGATCAGGTGGTGGTGGCCGCTCCCACCTCTTCGGCCGACGACGCCATCGAAGAGATGTGCCGGGAGATCGGCGTCGCGTGTTATCGGGGCAGCGAGAACGATGTGCTCGATCGTTTCTATCACGCGGCGCGCGCGGAGAAGGCGGCGCAGGTGGTGCGCATCACCGCCGATTGTCCGCTGATCGATCCAGAAGTGATCGATCGCGTGGTGCGCCGCTTTCAGCGCGGCGATCTCGATTACGCCTCCAATGCCATGGTGCGGAGTTATCCGGATGGGCTGGACACGGAGATCTTCTCGTTTTCTGCGCTGGAACGGGCCTGGCATGAGGCGAATAAGACTTCGGAGCGCGAGCATGTAACTCCGTACCTGCGTTCGGAAAAGTTTCGAACGGCGAATGTCGAGAATGATTCTGCGTCCTTGTACCAGCACTATCGCTGGACGGTGGACGAGGCAGAGGACCTGGAGTTCATCCGGGCGGTGTACAAGGCCTTTCGCGAAAAGGAGAATTTTGGAATGAAGGATGTTTTGGAATTGATCGAAAAGAATCCGGGACTGGAAAAGATGAATTCGGATATTGTTTCCAACCGCGGTTACTATAAGAGCCTTTACGAAGATGCGCGCGCGGCGGCGGCGCCGCGGAGGCCGGTTGAAAAATCGAAAGCATGGCTGGACCGGGCGGGGAAAGTGATCCCGGGTTGTGCGCAGACCTTCAGCAAAGGAGCCAACCAGCACGTGCGCGGAGTGGCGCCGGTGTTTCTGGCGAAGGGCAAGGGTTGCCGCGTGTGGGACGTGGACGGGAACGAATACGTCGACTATATCCAGGGACTGCTGCCGAATATTCTCGGTTATGCGCACGAAGAGGTGAATGCGGCGGTGGCAGAGCAGTTGGGAAGAGGGCACAGTTTTTCTTTGCCGCACCCGCTGGAAGTGGAGCTCGCCGAGCGCCTGATCCGGCTGATCCCATGTGCAGAGATGGTTCGCTTCGGCAAGAACGGATCGGACGCTACTTCTGGAGCGGTCCGCGCTGCGCGAGCCCTCACCGGACGCGAGCGAATCGCGTGCTGTGGTTATCACGGATGGCAGGATTGGTACATCGGGAGCACGACGCGGAATGCGGGCGTTCCGCAAGCGGTGCGGGCTTTGACGCATCCGTTCGTGTACAACGATCTGGAATCGCTGCGGAAGCTCTTGAACGAACACCAAGGCGAGTTCGCGGCGGTCATCATGGAGCCGGTGAACTTTTGGCCTCCGGCGGCGGGCTTTCTGGAAGGTGTGAAAAAGTTGGCGCATGAGCACGGAGCGCTGCTCATCTTCGACGAGATCTGCAGCGGCTTTCACCTTGGGCTGGGAGGCGCACAGAAAAGGTTCGGTGTGACTCCCGACCTGGCCTGCTTTGGCAAAGCGATGGGCAATGGATTCCCGATTGCGTGCGTGGTGGGAAGAACGGACGTCATGAAGGTGTTCGAAGATATCTTTTTCAGCTTCACTTTCGGAGGCGAAGTGGCGTCCATGGCGGCGGCCATGAAGGTGCTGGATGTGCTGGAAAAAACCGACACGCTGGCCCGCATGGATGCGAACGGGCGCGTGCTGCAGGAGGGACTGAACGTCCTGGCGGAACAGGCTGGATTGCAGAATCGCATCAAGTGCATCGGGTACCCATCCTGGTCGCTGATCAAGTTCTTCGATGCCGATGGCAAGGACAGTCTGCTGGTGCGAAGTCTGTTCACGCAAGAATCCGTGAAACGCGGAGTGCTGCTGCTGGCAACGCATAACCTGACGGCGGCGCACGATCCGCTGGCGATTGAACAAACTCTGCGCGTCTATGCGGAAGTGTGCAAAACGGTTTCGAAATGGCTAGGCGAGCCACATCCGGAACAGCATCTTGAAGGCGAGATGATTCAGCCGGTATTCCGAGTTCGCTGATACGCTCAGCGTGCGAGCCAGAGCGGTGGTTTTGGATGCAACTCCATTGGAGTCGATGAAACCAGACGTACTTCTGATTCGGGCCGACGCCAGTCGCGCGATCGGAACGGGGCATGTGATGCGCTGCCTGGCCCTGGCCGAAGCGTGGCAGGACGCGGGCGGCACGGCGAGTCTTGCCGTGGCGGAACTGCCGGACGCGCTTTCGCCGCGCGTGACTTCGGAAGGGGTTACGCTGAGCCGGGTTCATGCAACCCCAGGCGGTCCCGAGGACGCTGCTGCGACGGTTGCCCAGGCTCAAGGGCTGAGCGCGGATTGGGTGGCCATCGATGGCGATCGCTTCGGCAGCGATTTTCTGGAGACGGTTCACGCCGCGGGCCTTCGAGTACTGCTGATCGATGATTTCGCCAACCGGAAATCTTTCGCTGCCGATCTGATTGTGAATCCGAATCTTGACGACGATGAGACGCCGTATCGTAAACGATGCGCGACCGCACGACTGTTGCTGGGCCCATCTTACATTTTGCTGCGGCGCGAGTTCAGGCAAGGCATTGAAAAAAGAGGGACGCGCCAAACCGGCAACCGGATTCTCGTAACCCTTGGCGGAAGCGATCCGGAGAACTTGACGCCGAGGATCGCAAACGCCCTCGCCGACTGCTCCGATCTTGAAGTTACGGCGATCGCGGGAGCCGGGTACGACACAGCAGATGAGCTGCGAAAGCTGAAGGCGAGCAATCTCCGAGTCGTCTTCAACCCTGCCAACATGGTGCAACTCATGAAGGACTCCGATCAGGCAATCATTGCCGCGGGTGGAACGCTCTGGGAGCTTCTTACGATGGGTTGCGCGGTCTTGAGCTATTCTAGAAATATTGTGCAGGCGAGCGTAGTGCAGGCTCTGTCGCGTCGCGGAGTGGTGGTCGACATGGGTGAGACTTGCCACTTTGACCCGGCAAAGTTGCTGGCTTCCGTGAAAGGCCTGGTCGAATCGCGCGCGGCGCGTGAGCGCATGACGAACCTGGGCTGTGCGCTCGTCGACGGCATGGGAGCAGCGCGTGTTGTCGAGGCGATGCAGGCCTTAGGAGTGCAATGACCATCAGCATGTTTCCCATCGCAGCTTCGGAGCGGGACGAGTTCTTGCGCATAGCGGTGAAGCATTTTTCCGAAGTGAACCCTTCTTTTGTGCCGCAGGACGACTGGAAAGAGCACTATTTTGAGACCATCATGGCCAACCCGCAGTACTTTCTTCGCTGGATTCTTTGCGATGAGAAACGGGCGGGATTTATTCTGTTCGGGCTGGAGAAGCACCGGTTTCTTCCGCGGATGACGGGGAATATTTACGAATTCCACATTCTGCCGGAGTTTCGCCGCCGCGGTGTTGCCAAAGCGTGCGCCACCGAAGCGATCCGTGAACTCTGGGCACATGCCCCGTCCAAGATCCAACTCGAAGTGATCGAAGGGCGAGTGGCAGCGGCGGCGCTGTGGAAGTCTCTCGGATTTCAGAAAGTCACGGATCGCTATGTGCTGTCGAGGAACACATCGTGAAGATCGCGATTGCACAGCCGACGTATCTCCCATGGCTCGGCTATTTCGATCTAATCGACCAGGTGGATAAGTTCGTGCTGCTGGACACGGTGCAGTTTGAGAAGCAGTCGTGGCAGCAGCGCAACCGGATCAAGGCCCCCACGGGGTTAGAGTGGCTGACCGTCCCCGTGAAGATCAGGGGCCGCTCGACGCAGATCATTGAAGAAGTTGAGATCGCCGAGCCAGAATTTTGCAAGAGGCACCTCAATTTGGTGCGTGCTCACTACCGAACGGCAAATTACTTCAAGGAGTTTTTCCCGCAATTTTCTGGGATCTTGGAAGCCTCCTGCGGGGGCTGGCTGGCTGTGCTGAACTTTCGTCTTATCGAGTGGCTGATGGCGTCTCTGGGCATTACAGTTCCGCTGGTTCTGTCTTCAACCCTGAAGGTCGCGGGCAAACGCTCCGCTCTTAACCTGGCAATCTGTGAACGGCTCTGTGCCACGCAATACTACTCCGCAATTGGCTCCGCGGTTTACCTGTTGTCGGACGTGGATTTATTTACGCGCCAAGGCGTTGAAGTCTGTTTTCAAAACTATGCACACCCGGAATATCGGCAGCTCTTCCCGCCCTTTTGCCCGTATGCGTCAGTTCTGGACCTGCTCTTCAATGAGGGGCCACGCTCGCCGGAGATTATCCGTAGCGGGCGGCGCACATCGTTGGCTCCCGCCGAGGTTGCGCTACATCTGAACGAAAGGGTGGGTTACTGATGAAACAACGCTTCTGCATCGGTGACCGGGCGATCGGGGCAGGTGAGCCAATTTACATCGTTGCCGAACTCTCAGCCAATCACAATCAGAGTTTTGATCAGGCGGTGCGGATCCTCCATGCCGCCAAAGAGGCTGGCGCGGATGCGGTGAAGCTGCAGACCTACACCGCCGATACGATCACGCTGCGCAGCGACAAAGAATGCTTTCGGATTACGGGCGGCACGCTGTGGGATGGGCGCATTCTTCACGACCTCTACCAGGAGGCATTTACGCCCTGGGAATGGCAGCCGAAGCTCAAAGAGATCGCGCACGAACTGGGGATGCAACTATTTTCGAGCGCGTTTGACGATACTGCCGTCGAATTTCTTGAACAGATGAACGTTCCCGCCCACAAGGTTGCGTCGTGCGAACTGGTGGACATCGGCCTGATTCAGAAGATGGCTCGGACCGGGAAGCCGCTGATTATGTCCACGGGCATGGCGAGTGAGGAGGAGATTTCGGAAGCGGTCGAGGCGGCGCGCGGGGCGGGTGCGACTCAGATAGCGCTGCTGAAGTGTACGAGCGCCTACCCGGCGCCGGCGGAAGAGGCGAACCTGCTTACGATTCCGGAGCTGGCGCGGCGTTTCGGTTGTCCCGTCGGACTTTCCGATCACACGATGGGGATCGCGGTGCCAGTCGCGGCCGTGGCGCTGGGAGCATGCATTCTAGAGAAACATCTCTGTCTGCGTCGGGCCGACGGCGGGCCGGACAGCGCCTTCTCACTTGAACCCGAGGAATTCAAGGCGATGGTGGAAGCGGTGCGGACGGCCGAGAAAGCTCTGGGCTCGGTCCAGTTTTCCTGCGGACCGCGCGAAGCTAACAGCCGCAAGTTTCGGCGCTCGCTGTTTGTGGTCGAAGACGTGAAGAAGGGGGAGCTGTTTACGAAACAGAACGTGCGCTCGATTCGTCCCGCGGACGGATTGCACCCACGGCACTTCAACGAAGTTCTGGGAAAACGCGCAGCCTGCGATGTGGAGCGGGGAACGCCGCTGAGTTGGGCGCTGGTGGCGCGCTGACCGGGCAACTCACGACCATCCGCTGATTGATCATGTCCGTGACAGGACGGACTCCAGGTGTTCCGGTGTGATTGAGGTCTGAAGGCTTTGTCGGATTGCCTCGGTGATCTGAATCCGCTCCAGCAACTGCGGTATCTCGCGAATCCGCTGGGGAGAGTCAAGCGGATATCCGGCGGAGTACTTGGCATACTGCTTGCCGTAGTCGTACCAGGAAGGATCAAACCAACTGCACAAAAAGCAGGGTACCCGGTTGATCGTGCTCTCGACAGCGACACTGGACTCCACCGTAAGACTGAACCATGCTCGTTCGAAGAGCTCTGGGGTCATCGGTCCCTCGCGCAGTTCCACGAGACTGCGCTGCTCCGCGGACAGCACTTTGTCGACGAGCGCCCTTCTCATGCGAAAACTCTCAAAGGGATGCAGTTTGACGATGACTTTGCGATTCGTGCGCCGGGCGAGCAGGCACAACTCCGGCAGAAGCTCTGCGTAGAAGGTTTGAGTACGGGCTGGAATCAGTTCGTAACTTTCGGAATAAAAAACAATCCAATCCTTTTCTGTGCGACTTGAGGACGGCAACGGATGGGGTGCTTCCGCGGGGCCTCCAACCACGGTCTTGTCGGCTGACAGGCCGCACCATTCAACGCAGTAATCCCGCGCCATATCACCCTTCACCAGGTAGGTATCGGAAGCTAGCCGGCGGATTCCGAGGCTCAGGTTCAGCGCGCCGTGGTCGCAAAACACCGTGCGCAGGTTCCTGGATCTGGCTAGCAGTATGGGCAGTCGTGTGAAGGGATTGTACTCGTCCGCGGAAAGCACGGCCGTAATGGGCTCTCTGGCAAAAACCTCACGCCACGCGTCGCGGACACGCAACCCATTTTTCAGGAAGCTAGTGAACCCGTCGAAAACGTGCAGCTCTCTTGCCAGCCGAAGAACGCAATTCGTTTCGAACAGGACGTTCAGCAGGTCGTGCCAGCGAGCCAGGAGACGGATGTGTTCTTCGCGGGTGGAGGGCAGTGGGCGCTGAGCATAGGAGGCGAGCCAGCGGAGTTCCACGTTGCCGGGAAGTCTCTGAAGACGGCCGTTGCGGCGTGTGACGACGAGTAGAAAACGGCGGTGCGGGAGCATGCGCGCATACGCAACCTGGGCCCGAGAGACATTGACGTAGGCTGACGGTAGCAAGACAGCCGGGGTGGACGGGATCCCATGTGGGCGGACGAAATGCCGTCGAAGTCGGTAATCCGGATCCCACTTGTCGAAAGCGATTTCGGTCAGCTGCGAAGGGCGCAAAGTAAGGGCAGCTTTCAGGTACCGGCGAGATCTCACTCGAAAACCTGTCTCATGTTTTGACGAAAGAACTTTGATCTCGCGGTTTAGCAGAAGCGACAGCGCCCGCAACGCGAAGTGTGGGCTGGTCGCGAAAATTTCGGCATGCTCGGGGATTTGTTCGGCGAGCGCCGACAGCAACATAAGCTGCTCAAGTTGCTGATAAGGGTAGACAGAAAAGGTTTCCCACCAGTCCACTGATTCCGAATCCACCAGTTGATCCAACCCCAGGCCGAGAATCCCGCGAATTCGGTCGCGGTGCTGCCGATGGTCCAGCAGGTCATAAATACTGGACACGCGAAACCCCAGATGTTCGGTTTGTTGCGAGTAGGCATAACGGCCGGACCAGCCCAGATCGATTGCCAAATCCCACCGTGTCCCGGCCCAGGTTCCAACTTCGAGAGAATCGTCGGGATGCAGCAGCAGAATTTTCATGAATCGATGGAATTGCGGATACGCTTGGTATGAAAAAATCTTAGCAGTCGCAGGCTAGCATGAGAAGCACGATGGGCTATGATAAACAATTGCGTGAATTTGAATCAGCTCCTCTTGCAGCCGGGAATCGAGGCGTGACTCGGATCACCATCGCACCATCCGCCGTCACAGACGCGCTGCGCGCGATCGGCGTCGAACCGGGAAGCGTTGTTCTGGTACATCCCGATGCCATCGTGGCAGCGCAGTTTCCTCCCGCGCAAAACGTGTTGGATGTTTTGATCGAAGCCATGGAGGACGCAATTGGCGGCGACGGGACGCTCGTGATGCCTACCTTCAGCTACAGTTTTACCAAGGGGGAAGCGTTTGACATCCGCAACACTCCAAGCGTGGTGGGCATGGTAAGCGAGAGATTCCGCACGCGACCCGGTGTTTGCCGAACTTCGGATCCTATTTTCAGTTTTGCCAGCAGAGGGTCTCGCGCACGAGAATTGTGCGCCATCCCGGTCAGAGAATGCTTTGGTGCCGAGTCGGTGTTCGCCGCGTTGCATCGGTGGAATGCTCACATCATCGACTTGGGTTGCTCGTTGAGCCGTGGAGGGACGTTCGTGCACTACGTTGAGACTGCCCATGGTGTGGACTATCGATATAAGAAAGTATTCTCAGGCACTGTGATTTCGCCCAACGGCCAGACTACCGACTGTTCGGTGGTTTACAACGTGCGAGATCTGACTCGGAAGTCGGACGCCGACCTTCGACGCTTGCAGAAGCGGCTTGCGGATGACGGAAAGTTACGAACTGCGGAGGTTGGGAGATCACGAATCATGGCGGTGACTGCGCGCGACCTTTTCGATACAGCGTGGAAAATGCTGGACGAGGATCCGGTTTCGCTCATTGCGGAAGGAGTTGACGCCTGAGGCGAGGCTGCTCCAGAGCGACGATGGTGGAGATTTCTTCATGAACGATATCGGCATCGGCGGCCAGATGTATGGATGGGCGCGCGATCTGTTTCCGATTTGCCGGAGCATCACCGGCGACGGTGTCCGGCAAACGCTCGGTTATCTGCGGGAACTGATGCCAGGACTGGAAATCCGCGAGGTGGCGTCGGGCACGAAGGCGCTGGATTGGGTGGTCCCGGATGAGTGGAATATTCGCGACGCTTATATTGCCGACGACTCTGGAACTCGGGTGGTCGATTTCCGCCAGAACAATCTTCATGTGGTGGGTTACTCGGAGCCGGTGTGCGCGGAAATGACTCTTGAAGAGTTGCAGACTCATCTATACTCCCTCGCGGAAATGCCCGATGCAATTCCGTATGTTACTTCCTACTACGAAAGGCGCTGGGGATTTTGTCTGAGCCAGCGGGTGCGGGACGCGCTGCGTCCGGGGAAATACCGCGTCGTGATCGACAGCACGCTGGCGCCGGGAGCCTTGAGTTACGGCGAGATCATCTTGCCGGGAAGGGATCAACGCGAGGTTTTGCTGTCCACGTATGTCTGCCATCCCTCGATGGCGAATAACGAACTATCGGGTCCGGTGGTGACAACGGCGCTGGTGCGCTGGCTGCGGTCTCTGCCGCAGAGGCGATATACGTACAGGGTCGTGTTTGTGCCCGAGACTATCGGTTCGATTACTTACTTGAGCCAACATCTGGACGAGATGAAGCGCAAGACCATCGCGGGATATGTCGTCACTTGCGTGGGGGACGATCGGGCCTATTGGTTTCTTGAATCGCGCGCGGGGAATACTCTGGCGGACGCGGTTACAAAGCATGTTATCAAGCATCACTATCCCGGTTGTATCACTTATAGTTTCCTGGAACGCGGAAGCGATGAGCGGCAGTATTGCAGCCCTGGAGTGGACTTGCCGGTTGTTTCGCTGATGCGATCGAGGTACGGGTCCTACCCGGAGTACCATACTTCTCTGGACGATCTGAGTTTGATTTCTCCACAGGGACTGGCTGGGGCCTTTGGCGCTTTGCAGCGGTGCATTTCTTTGATTGAAGCAAACGGTACTTATCGGACGACCTGTCTGGGTGAGCCGCAACTGGGCAGGCGAGGTCTCTATCCTACGCTCAGCCAGTGCTGGAGTGGCCTGGAAGTGCGAGACATGATGAATATCTTAGCGTACGCCGATGGACAGCGGGACTTGGTGTCGCTCGCAGAGCGGATTGGAGTGCCAGCGGAAACCTGCATTCCGATCATTGAGAGGTTGCTGCAGGAGCGTTTGCTGGAACGAATCGACTAAGACTGTTTTATTTCCGAGGAATTGTTTGATGCCTAGAAAAATTCAGTCCAAACCGTCCCGCAGCACGATCCGCTCTGAGAAAGAGCAGAGCTATGCGGCGCGGATGGAACAGTGCATTGCCGACAGTCCGTTTTCAAACGTCGAGCGGCTGCAAAATTTCCCCCTTTACACGCCCAGACAGGATCTGACGAACTTCCTGGTCCGATACGAAATTTTCAAACGAGTGCTTGAGATTCAGGGCTCGATCGTCGAGTGCGGAGTGTTGCGCGGGGGCGGGTTAATGGCCTGGGCACAGTTCAGCGCCATCTTTGAACCGACAAACCATCAGCGGCGGGTGGTGGGCTTCGACACTTTTAGCGGCTTTCCAAAACTGTCGAAGCAGGATCGAGCAAGCGAATCTGAGCAGGCGCGCCCGGGCGGGTTGGCGGTGGATTCTTATGATCATCTGCAGCGCTGTATTGAGCTTTTTGACAGGAACCGTTTCGTGGGGCACGTGCCGAAGGTGGAGTTGGTGCGTGGCGACGCCACTAAGACGATCCCGCAGTACTTGAAGGAAAATCCTCAGCTTATAGTCAGCCTCTTGTACCTGGATTTCGACATTTACGAACCGACGCTCGCGGCGCTGAAACATTTTGTTCCCCGCATGCCAAAGGGGGCTGTGATCGCGTTCGACGAGCTTAACTTGAAAGATTGGCGTGGGGAGTCGATCGCTGTTCTTGAATCTCTGAAGTTGCGTGAGCTGCGCATCGAGCGCTGCTCGTTTGCGTCGGTAATGTCGTTTGCCCAGATCGAATAGCGTGTGTAGTAAGATGAAAATTCCTGGACCGGAAATCGAGTGGACCCTCACGCATTTGTTGCTGAAGTTTATCGCCGCATGAGATTGCGGCATCGCGCTGAGCAGCGTGCCCCGTCCTGGTCAGAAGCAAAGAACGCCCCCCGGGTCTTGCAGGCCGCACATGAATTGCGCGGTTTTCTGCCCAAAGACAAACATGCCGCGATACTCGATGTGGGTTTTGGTGAAGGCTGGTTCCTGGCAGCTTGCCTTCGGCTGGGATACGCAAACCTCTGCGGTGCCGAGTTTGGCATCGAAAGCAAAGCCCACATAAAAGCGTGGGCTCCGGACGCCATACAGCTGTCCGAAATCCGGGTCGATATCGGGAGCTTTCTGGCCGACAAACCGGAGACATACGAGTTCATCCACATGTCTCATGTGATTGAGCATATCCCTAAGTACTCCTTGCTATGGGTGGTTGACGCCTTATACCGAGCGCTAAAAGCGGGAGGCGTGCTGATGTTGCGGACACCAAACATGGAGGGACCTTGTGCAAATTCGTCGTTGTACGTAACCCTGGCGCACGAATACGGGTTCAGTAGTGGGAATCTTAATTCGTTGCTGGACATTTGTGGCTTCGACGACATTTGCTTTCATGCACCTTACACGCCGAATCCAAGTTTTAAACAAAGACTGGGCACGCTAATCCGCTGGCCTTACTTAGAAGAGAGAAAGGTTCGCCACCGTTTGTTCGGAGTTAACGAGCACGGGCACTTTGACTCGGAGTTGATCGTTACCTGCAGGAGAGGTAACTTGCCGCCTCTGTTCGACCCCAAGTACCGTTGAGGTGGTAGGAAGCAAGAGTGGCGAAACGAATACGTGACACTCACACATTCCCATGATTACGGTATTCACTCCATCGTTCGCGGATGAAGCGGACACGAATGCGCAGAACCTGACCGTGAAAGAGGTCGTAAGCCGTCTTCCTCCGGATCGATTCAGGGTCATGCTTCTTGGCGACAGACCGGCTGATCCGCGGATTCTTGCGCGCGAAAATACGGAGATCCTGCCGTGGTCCCGGCATGGAAATACGGCACGATGGCTGACGCGTGTGCTGCTCTCAAGAGTCGACGTCTACTATTTTCCGCACGAGGGGCCTCTGGATAAGCTGTTCCTGTTTTGCAGGCACTCCCTGGGGCTACCGGTCGCTCTTGTGACTTATGTTGTGACAGCGCTCAATGAAATCGATGTTAGGCCAACGACGGCGCGATCGATTCGCGAGGCCGATTGTGTGGTCGGGAACTCGCGATATGTAACGCAGACGGTCAAAGACCGCTTCGGGGTTGCGGCAGTGACAATTCACGACGGGATGAAGCGCGAGTTGTTCTATCCACCGGTGGAGGTTCGGCGGCCTGGATCAAAGCTCACGGTGCTTTTTGCCGGCTCGTTCCGGGCTTATAAGAGAGCGAATGTCGTCATTCGCGAGGCGGCCAACTGGCCTTCGGTCGAATTTCGACTGGCGGGAAAGGGAGAAGAGGAGGAGAATTGCCGCGCTCTAGTGAACCAATTGGGATGTCGCAATGTGACCTTCGTTGGCCATCTTTCGCAGCAAGGGTTAGCCGAGGAGATGAGAAGGGCAGATGTATTCCTTTTCCCCAGCGTGATCGAAGGCCATCCGCAAGTTCTTGGGCAGGCGGCGGCCTGCGGGCTGCCGGCGGTGGCTATGGCGAAGTACCGGCCGGACTACGTTGTCCACGGTGAAACAGGGTACTTGGTAGAATCGGACAGCGAACTCTCACAGAAGCTCGGAGTGCTGTTGTCCGATCAGGACTTGCGGTTGAGGATGTCGTCCGCTGCGGCTCGGCATGCGTTGCAATTCGACTGGGACAACGTCGCGCGAGATTGGGAAAGTGTGTTTGTGGAGGCGGTCGGCAGACGTCGCAAAAGAAAGTAACATGCGGAATAGGCTGACTAAGTGGAGCGCATGGCGATGCCAGTGGTGTGGCGCGATACCGGTCGTGTGCGGAGTTGGGTCGTGAAACTTGGGACATAGGATGGGTTATTGAGCGTTTCTAAGTCTCTGTTGCGTTACGGAGGGTTTGTACTCTCTGTGACAACTGCCCGCGTCGTGGGCACACTACTCACCGCCGCCACTTTCCCTTTCCTGGTGCGGCGCCTCGGTGTCGATGTTTATGGGCTGTGGAGCTACGTGGTTGCTGTGTGCGGTTTCACGGGACTGCTGGCGAATCCTGGGCTTACCACTTATGCCGCCCAGCAGGTGGCGGCTCGACGCGAGGCGGCTTTTGAGACCGTTTCCGATGTTCTGGTGCTTCGCGTTCTGGCGGGTGGAGTTGCGGCGGTCGCGGTTCTGGTGGTTGCCGGTTTTGAAGTCCGGCAGGATGTCCGCTTCCTTCTTAAGTGCTACGGAGTGTCCACTGTGTTAACCGGCGCTCTGTCGCTGGACTATCTGTTATCTTCGCTCGAACTGTTCCACGCGCAATCGTTCATCTCGATCGCGCAGCAAGGTCTTTATGCTGCCGGCATTTTCACCATGGTTCGATCTCCCAAGGATGTAATTTGGGTGCCCGTCAGCATCGTAGCTTCTTCGCTGCTGACCAGCCTGATTGGCTGGACGTTTCTGTGGCGCGCGGGGTATCGATTGCGGTTTGCGATTGCGCCGCGGCGCTGGGCCGCGATCCTGGCGCCCAGCCTGCATTATGCGGGATCTTCACTCATGTCCACTCTTTATCATCGCAGCGGAATCATCGCGGTTCGATGGTATCTTGGTGAGCACGCCCTGGGCTTGTATGCTGCCGCGGCGCGGCTGGCCGATGTGCTGCGCAACTTTCTTGCGGTCCCCCAGACCGTGTTGATGCCGCGAATGGCGTTACGCGAGAATTCCGCAGAGAGGCTTCCCCGGCTGACGAGGTTTGCGGCATCCGTTTTGGTTTGGTTCGGCGTTCCCATGATGGCGGGCAGCGTGGTGACGGCCCCGGTGGTTGTCCCCTGGCTGCTCGGCGCTCAGTTCCAGGAGGCGGTGCATGCTTTCCAATGGGCCGCACTTTATGTGATTACGGCGCCGGCGGCATCGCTGTTCGCGGGAACAATTCTTTATGCGAGGGGCCGTCATCGAGCTTATTTTGTTTCCACGTTGGCGGGCGCCGTTACTGCCGTAGTTCTAAATTTGATCCTGCCGCCGTTGTTCGGAGTTGCTGGCGCCTGTGTGGCCTTCGTGCTGGGCGAGTTCGGAGTGGCGCTTTGCGCCTTCCTGCTTTGTCCGCCACAGGTGCGCGCCGCCGCAAAGACTCCGTTGCTTGGCATTGCTATGATCGCGAGTCTGATCATGGGCGCCGTCTTGTGGATCGCGCTTCCAAAGCACTTGCCCCCAATGCTCTTGATCGGTCTGGGGTGCGCAGTCTATGCCATCACCTGGGCCTCCGTCGGCCGCAATCTGCTGAGAACCGAAGTCGAAGGCATCGCATGAGACTCCACCCGGAGTCGAGCAATGGGTGAGAGAATTGCGATGGGTTCGGGAAAGGGAACTCAAACCGGTGTCATTTGAAGTGGAATGTCGAAAATGAACAGGCGGCTGGTGATTCTCACGGAGATCATTGCTCCTTACCGCATTCCGGTTTTCAACGTTCTGGCGCGCCGAGCGGGACTGAATCTGCACGTTATCTTCCTGGCGGAGACGGATGAGGCGCTTCGGCAGTGGCGTGTTTATAAGAACGAAATCTGTTTTTCGTATCAGGTTTTGCCGTCGTGGCGGTGGCGAGCGGGGAAAAGCTGCCTGCTGATCAATCGAGGATTGTGGCCGGCATTGAGGAAGGTGAGTCCGGAGGTCATCATCTGCGGCGGCTACAACTACCCCGCGTCATGGGAAGCGCTCCTGTGGGCGCGGCACCACCGAGCTGAATTTGTGTTGTGGTCGGAGAGCAACGGTCAGGACGCTCGCGCAGGACGGGCATGGGTGGAGTCCCTGAAGGCCTATTTTTTGCGGCGCTGCGACGGATTCGTGGTGCCCGGGAAGTCTGCCTTCGAGTATCTCAGGTCGCTGGGGTCTGCGGAAGCAAGCATCTCGACTGCGCCTAATGCGGTGGATAACAGTTTATTTGCGGCCGAGGCGCAGGAAACCAGGGCCTGTGCGGCTGAATTTCGAGATAAGATGAAACTGCCCTCGCGGTTTATTCTCTTTGTTGGCCGTTTGGTGCCGGAAAAAGGTGTTTTTGATCTCCTCGATGCTTATGCCAAACTGGAGAGCGGCCTGCGATCGGAGGTGGGCTTGGTGTTCGCGGGCGATGGTGTCTCCCGAGAGGGATTGGCGCAACAGTCGAAAGGGATCAGCCCGGGGACGATCTGTTTTCCAGGATTCGCGCAAAGGGAAGATCTGGCTGGCCTGTATGGGCTCGCGGAAGCTCTGGTTCTACCGACGCACAGCGACCCATGGGGTCTGGTGGTGAACGAAGCGATGGCATGTGGACTTCCGATTATCGTGAGCAGTGTCGCGGGATGTTCTGCCGACTTGGTCGAAGATGGGTGGAATGGTTACGTCGTGCCGCCCCGAGATTCGGAGAAACTCAGCGCGGCCATCGATTCTCTGCTGCGGCAATCTGAGCTCAAGGAGCGGATGAGCGAGCGCAGTTCGGAACGAATTCGAAGCTACTCGCCCGAAGCATGCGCCGATGGACTAGCCGCAGCCTCCGCCGCTAGGGGGGTTCGATGAATTCCGTGAAACTGTTGCAATGGGCCGGCATCGTGCTGGGCTTGGGCCTGACGCTGTATCTTGTGTATTCCCACTTGCAATACTTCGGCAATGTTTCCTTTCTGGGCGGGATCTTACTGCTGGAGGTAATCATCGTAAGCCTCTGGAAATATGATCAGCGTTTTCTCGTTCTGCTGATGATCTCGTTTGTTTGGGCTGGCCTGCGCGTTCCCATGCAAAGCTCCTGGACGGTTGGTCGGTGGGTGGTGCTGTTTGCGGGTGCAGCGGTTGGCTTCGTTGTCTGGATGAAGACTCCCCGCAGGTCTTTCGGATCACTACATCTGATCGCTTTCTTTTGCATCTGCGCCGCGTTTGTCTCCGCCACCGTTTCTTCGTTTCTACAGATGGCGTCCTTCAAGGCTTTGAGCCTGCTCCTTCTTTTTCTATATTGTGCTACGGGCGCTCGCGTGGCCGTTCTCGGTCGGGAAGACCGCTTCTTTCGAGGGCTGCTCTGGGGAAGCGAGATCGCGGTCTACGTCTCGGCGATCTGCTATTTAGGTCTGGGTGCAAGTATTTACGGAAATCCCAACTCCCTTGGTGGGGCGATGAGCATCGGATTCTTCCCTGTCCTGTTGTGGGGATGGCTCACCAGCGATGGGCCGGGGGTGAAGTTCCGCAGGCTGGTGGCTCTGCTTCTTTGCACCTATCTTGTTTTTTTGAGCATGGCACGCGCTGGGATGGTTTCAATAGCGCTCGTCACGCTTATCTTCTGTTTTTGCCTGCACCAGTACAAATTGCTGGTGAAGGTAGCGGCGCTGGTTCTGCTCCTGGTTGCAATCATGGGGATGCTAGAGCCTGCAGCTTTGAACAAGAGGCTGGGGGATCTGACGGATGCGGTGCTCTACAAGGGGCACAAGGAAGGAGGGGTCCTGGGGTCACGGCGGACACCGTGGGAAACGACGGTTGCGTCGATCAAAGAGCATCCGTGGTTTGGAACGGGATATGGCACCAGTCCGACGGGCGAGGATCCCGGATTTGGTTACGGAATTATTAATTCAAGTATCGAGACGGCTCGCGAGCACGGCAGCAGCTACATGACCATCGCCGAGTGGCTGGGGCTGTTGGGCGTGTTGCCTTTCGTTGCGATTCTGGCGGTGACGGCGTCGAACGTATGGAAAGTTTGTGCGTGGATGCACCGAACCGCCGACGCACGCCACTACTCGATTCCGCTGGCCATGGTGGTGCTGTCCGGTCTGGTCCACGCCAACTTCGAGGATTGGCTGTTTGCCGTGGGTTCCTATCTCTCCGTGTATTTTTGGGTGTTTGCATTCCTACTCGCGGATTTTGTTCCTGCCGCTGTTGTGGCCCCAGTAGCGGGTGTTGTTTCCCGAACGCCCCGTCCGTTGCCAGCCAGCTTTGGAGCCGTCGTGCCCAACCGATGATCCGATTGTTTATCAACTGTCTGGCGGCGAGTGCGGGTGCGGGTCTCACTTATCTGCGCAACGTTATTCCCCACCTGGCGCGGCGGTCGGATTCGCAAACGACAGTCCTGCTAAGTTCCGAGTTGCGCCGGGAATTCGCTGAGTTTCCGAATATTTCTTTTACGGCGGCTAGCCCGGCCGGCGGGGTAGCGGGGCGCTTTGTTTTCGAACAGACCAGACTTCGAGGTTTGTTGCGGCGCACCGGTGCGCAAGTTCTCATTTCTACTGGGAACTTTGCACTCCGGGACTCTCCGGTGCCGCAGATCCTCTTGTCGGGAAACTCTCTTTACCTATCGGCCGATTTCTACAGCGATCTCCGAAGACGGAGAGATTACAGTCTTTGGATCGACACCTGGATCAAAGGTTGGTTCGCTCGGCGGTCCGTACACTGGGCCGATGTCACGGTCGCTCCGAGCAGGGCCTTTGCGGAAGACCTCAGGAAATGGACAGGGAAAAATGTGCTGTCTGTTCACCACGGGTTCGATCTTAACTTGTTTACCAGCGACTCGACCCCCTTGCCCGACTCCTTGCAGAATCAGTTGAAGGAGTCGGCCGACGCTCTAAGGGTGCTTTTTGTAAGTCATTACAATTACTACCGAAATTTCGAAACTCTATTCCGCGCACTGCCGATTCTGAGCAGTCGTCTTGACGGGAAAAAAGTGAAGTTGTTTCTCACGTGCCGATTGAGCTCCGGTGAAAATCCCGGGTCGTACCGAGCCGAAGCCGCTTCATCTTTGGTGAACAGTCTCGGGAGCGGCGGGAGCGTCGTCGAACTCGGAACGGTGCCTTATCGATCGCTGCATCATCTCTATCGCGCCTGCCACATGTATGTGACCCCAGCCTACGCGGAATCCTTCGCTCATCCACTGATCGAGTCGATGTCGAGTGGATTGCCGGTAGTGGCGTCGGATTTGCCTGTGCACCGCGAGGTCTGCGGGGATGCGGGAATCTATTTTCCCTGTTTCTCTCCCGATGCGCTGGCGGAAATGGTGCTGAAGATTCAGAAGTCGCCGGAGCTCGCGGAAGAACTGTCGCGCAATGGCCTGCGGCGCGCGCGCGACTTTAGCTGGAGCGAGCATGTGGACCGGCTGGTTGTTCTGGCTGAGGAGTTGGTGCGGTCGGAGAGCGAGCGAAACTGATGGTTGAGAAGCAACCCCGGTCCTTAATAGAACGCGCTTCAGGCCACGCGCCCGAGGTGAGGCCGGTGTATACTGCTTTCGGTTTTCGGATTTAAGAGGGGAAATGTCAGAGAGCACCTCTCTCGTGACAGCACGGTTCGCGCAGCCCCGAAAAGCTTCAGGCCCATGGAATCCTTGCCGGCAAAGTCCGATCCGCTTATCCGGCCAGTGATGCCGGAATTGGACTCGGTGCGCGGTATCGCGGTCACCGGCGTGCTCCTGTTGCACGCTTTCTATTGGCAATACGGCAGTGCTCAATTCAGCGGCCCGGCCCGCCTTTTTCTGCTCGCGACCCGGCCCGGCAGTCTGGGCGTGAACCTGTTCTTCGTTCTTTCAGGATTTCTAATCACCGGTATTCTGCTCGACTCCAGGGAAAAGCCGCAGTACTTCCGCCGCTTCTACACTCGACGCGCGTTGCGAATATTGCCAGCGTATTATCTGCTGCTGATTCTTCTAGCCGTGCTCCATTCAGCTTCCGCGGCCTTTCTCGGACTGAGCTTCGTCTACCTTGCGAATGTAACCGGACTGTTTGGGGTGGCCTGCGGCTATGGGCCGCTCTGGTCGCTTGCTGTCGAAGAGCACTACTACATCTTCTGGCCGGCGGTCACTTACAAGCTGAAGCGAAGGCACTTGGCGATGGTCACGGTAGCCATATGCCTGCTGGTACCGGTGCTCCGGGCTGTCTCTTTCCGCCTGGGATACACTGCCGGGCTTGACTGGTACACGTGGTTCGTAGCGGACGGACTCGCGACGGGCAGTCTGCTCGCCATTGTTCTGCGAACCTCGGCCTCACGAAAGATGGTCGCTGTTCTTTGTGGGGTTCTGCTAGCCGGTGGATTCGCCTTGGCAGGCGTTGGACGTCCATTCGGGATATTAACCCGCGAGCGCATGCTTGGTGCGGCGTTACAGGAGACGGTCATCGACATCGTTTTTTCGGGATTCCTGTTGCTCGTACTGCTGCTGGGAACGAGCGCCCGCCGTCGCTATGTGAACAATTCCGTTCTTCAATTCTTGGGCTACATCAGCTACGGGCTCTACCTGATCCATCTGCTGGTTTTTCGGATATACGACCAGCTATGTGGGAGTTTTTGGCCTTCGTTGCAGCCCACCCCTGGTCACTTCGGCCTGATCGTACTGAGGTTTTTCCTCGCCGGAGGGGTCGCCATAGGCGTTGCGTATCTCTCGCGGAAATATTTCGAAGAGAGATTCCTACGATTGAAGGACCGGTTTGCCGGTGCAAAGCATGTCGAGCTATTGCTGGCTCCTCGGGCCGAGGAAGAGGCGCCACAGGAAGCCTCAGCCTGAGTGCTATGCAGTCCCCCCTTAGCGTTGCCGGGATTTGAGCCAATGGAGGGGCAGGAAGGTGCTTTCTCTGCACCATGGATTTGACCCGGATGTCCCGAGCCGCGGAACTCGATGCAGCGCTGCACGTCTTGACGCTCACGCCATTTTTCCCGTCGGATCAAAACGAGGTGAACGGTTGCTTCATTGCGGAACCGGTCGAGCAGCTTAAGCAGTTCGGCGTCGAGTCCAGTGTGATTGCGGTGTCCCCGATCTACTATCCTAAAAAACAGCCGAGTTCATTGGCTGCGGCAGAATGGGTACGGTATCCGCAAGTCCCCGGGAATCTCGGGCTATCGAGCGCGGGGAAGCTGCTCTATGCCCGTCTGCTGCGACGAATACGCAATCTGCACAGGGCGAATCCGATTGATGTGATCCACGCTCATGCGGCCCTGCCCTGCGGACACGCCGCTGCGCTGCTTTCCAGTCGTTTAAAGATTCCGTTCGTGGTTACGATTCACGGGCTGGATGTGTTTCATACTGGCTATCTTGGCGGAATTCCCGCGGCGTGGCGGCGGAGCGTGTCGGTGGACGTCTATCGCAAGGCGCGGACCGTTATATGTATCAGCGGCAGGGTGCAAGAGATTCTGAAAACCGGAACGTCGGCGGATACGTGCAGTACCGTCGTGCACAACGGTGTAGATCCGAATCTCTTTTCGCCGAATCCGGCGGAGGCGGGGCAGTGCGAGCCGGAAATTTTGATTGTTGGTAACTTGCTGCGTAGCAAAGGCCACGAACTGGTTTTGAGAGCGCTCGGAAATCTCAGACCTTCCTTTCCCCGGCTTCGATGCCGCGTCATCGGAGAAGGGCCGGACCGCGCCCAATTTGAAGCGCTGGCGAGCGACTTGGGCATTGAGCAGCAGGTTCAGTTTGTCGGGCGGCAGAGCCGTACCGAGGTCGCAGAGGCCATGCGACGCTGCTCCGTGTTCGTGTTGCCCAGCCGGAACGAGGGCCTGGGATGCGCGTACCTGGAAGCCATGTCTTGCGACAAGCCGGTGATTGCCTGTTGCGGGCAGGGTATCGATGAAGTGATCGAGCACGGCGAGAATGGTTGGCTCATCCCGGTGGACGGACTCGAACAGCTTGTGCAGGGGCTTGCCGTGTTACTCGGGTCGTCCGAATTGCGCGCGCGCATAGGGATCGCGGCGCGCCAGACAGTCCTCGAAAAGCTGACGCTATCGCATCAGGCAGAACATCTGGCCAGAATTTACCGCGAAGCCATCGCATGAATGGCCCGCCGATTACCTAACCGCCCAGGTGGAGTGGTAATCTGATCCCATTTTCGGAGGCCTGATGCCTCAAAAATTGCGTTTTGTAGTTGTGGGCCCTCATGACTATTCGCAGATTGATAGAGCACTTGAGTAGGGGAGTGGTGTTGCGCCGGCGTCTTCCCGCAAGGTTTGGGCGTCTCCCAATCTATGTGACGCCGGAGGCGGGTCTGCGATACTGGTCGGCCATGTCACGAGTTGATTCCGTACTCTATAACATGGCAGAAGAACTTGTGAAACCGGGCTCCGCGGTTTGGGACGTGGGCGCCAACGTGGGGCTTTTCAGCTTGTGTGCGGCCGCGATCTCCGGTCAATCCGGCTTCGTTTTGTCAATCGAGCCGGATGTGTGGCTTGCACATTTGATCACCCGTTCCTGCCGGGAAATTGCGCACTATCCATGTTCGAAGGTGCAAGTTCTGTGTGCGTCAATTTCAGGTTCAAACCGCGTTTCAAGTCTTGAAATAGCGGAAAGAGCAAGAGCCTCAAATCATTTGGTCGGAACGTTGGGCTCGACCCAGGCAAGTGGAATGCGGTGCATTCAACCCACCGTTTCGCTCACCTTGGACTTCTTGTTGGATTATTTTCCCGCTCCGTCAGTGGTGAAGATCGACGTGGAGACTCACGAGGTGAGTGTTTTGAAAGGAGCCGCACGGCTATTGAAGGAAATCCGGCCAACAATTTGGTGCGAGGTCTCGCCTGAGAACTCCGCAGAAATCACGGAGTTGTTGCACGCTGCGGGATACAAACTCTATGGAGCGGAAGTTCAACCCCATACACCTACTGATCGGGCGTGGTTCCACACTCTGGCAGTCCCGCCGAATCCGGGGACGGGCGAGGCTTGCGGCATAGTTTCAAAAGCGATACTAGCACAGCGTTCTTTGTGAAAACCGGGCGCTGGAGGCTAAGATAGTAGAACCTTTCCAACGGGACAGCCGTGATTGAGACCAAGTCGGAAACTGAGGTGTCGAGTTCGGGGACAGCCTCGGCATCGCTTCCCCTGAGCGTGATTATCCCAGTCCGCAATGAGGCACGTAACCTTCCCTGCTGTTTGGAATCGCTGAAGTCCGCCGGGGAAGTTTATGTCATCGATTCGCAAAGTACCGATGACACTGCTGCCATTGCCCAGTCGCATGGCGCCAAGGTTGTCCAGTTCCACTATGCAGGCGGCTGGCCGAAGAAACGCCAGTGGGCGATGGATGAGTTGCCTCTGGCTTACAACTGGATCCTGCTGCTTGATGCCGACGAGGTTCTGACACCCGAGCTCGCGGATGAGATCCGAACAGCGATTCAGGACCCGCATACGAATGGCTATTACATTGCTTTGCAGATGCATTTTCTGGGACGGCGGCTGCGACGTAGCGGAGGAAAGTTGTGGAAGCTGTCTCTATTCCGTAAAGGCCTCGGGCGTTTCGAATGCCGCCTTCGAGATCAGGACGCCAGCATGGCCGACATGGAAGTGCACGAGCACGTCATGGTGAACGGCGTGACGCGCAAACTGATTCACCCGCTCATCCATCACAACGTCGAGTCCCTGTCTCGTTACATCCAGAAGCACAACGAGTACTCGAATTGGGAAGCGCGCGTTTGGCTTGATGGCAACCGCAATAGAAATGACGAGGAGATTCAGCCTTCTCTGTGGGGAACGCAAGCGCAGCGTCGCAGATGGCTGCGGCGTCATTTTTTTTGGCTGCCCGGCTCGCCGCTCTTGTTCTTTCTTTACAAGTACGTGTTCAACCTGGGATTTCTTGATGGCGTCCCCGGCCTGATCTACTGCGCGATGCAGGGCATTCAGTTCTTTCACATCAAGGCAAAGATCTACGAACTGCGAACTGGGAGAGACTGAGATCATGTGCGGCATCAGCGGACTCGTGAACTGCGGCGACGCGGAGGCGCTCGCCCGGATGACGAAGGTGCAGAGGCACCGAGGTCCCGACGACTCCGGGCTCTGGGAGCGGCATTTCCCCGATGGCGGATACATCGGACTGGGAAGCCGGCGCCTTGCCATTCTCGACCTCTCCGCCGATGGCCACATGCCCATGTCGAACGAAGACGGCACAGTGTGGATCACCTACAACGGCGAGATCTACAACTTCGCCGATCTGCGCCGTGAGCTCGAAAGCATGGGGCATCGTTTTCGTTCGCACACCGACACGGAAGCCATAGTTCATCTCTACGAAGAATATGGCGTCGACTGCCTCAACCGCCTGAATGGCATGTTTGCTCTGGCGATCTGCGACTTGCGCGGCCGTTCGCAGAAGTTATTTCTGGCTCGCGATCATTTTGGGATCAAGCCGCTCTATTACTGCGAGCGCGGCGGGAAACTCGCTTTCGCGTCCGAAGTCAAGGCGCTGCTCGAAGTGCCCGGAATCGAAGCGAGCATGAACCTGGAGGCGCTTGACAAATACCTCACCTTCCTCTGGGTGCCCGATCCGCTGACCATGTTTGAGGGAATCCGCAAACTTCCGGCGGGCCACTACGCGCTCTGGCAGCGCGGAAAGTTCAACATCGAACAGTATTGGGACTTGACCTTTCCTCCGGCGGAACACAGTTCGGAACAAAGCCCGGAACAACGCTTCAAACGAACGGAAGCGGATCTGGCGGATGAGATTCGCGCGCGGTTCTGCGCCTCGGTCGAGCAACAGATGGTGAGCGATGTTCCGATCGGCGCCTTTCTGAGCGCGGGGCTGGATTCGTCGAGCATCGTGGCGGCCATGGCGCGAAAGCAACTGGTGCGGACCTATACGATTACGTTTCCCGAGAAATATCGCGTGGGCGAGACAACGATTGACGATCCAGGTGTTCCGCAGCGCCTCGCGCGCAAGCTGGGCTGCGAGCACCATGAGATCGTCGTCGAGCCAGATGTGGCCGGTCTGTTGCCGAGTCTGACCTGGCACATGGATGAGCCCACGGCCGATCCGGCAATCATCGCGGCGTATTTAGTGTGCCGCGAAGCGAGGAAGCAGGCGACCGTGCTGCTGTCGGGCGTTGGCGGCGACGAAATTTTCGCGGGATATCGCAAGCATGTCGCTCACAGGTGGGCGGAAGAATATCGGCGCGTCCCGGGTTTCGCTCGCTCCGCCGCGGAGCGAGCCCTGCTGGGCTTACCATCACTGCGGGGATCGCGCATGAAAGGATCTGTCCGCCTGGCGAAGAAGATGGCGCGCAGCGCCGCGCTCAGCCCGGCGGAAGCTTTCATCAGAAACTGCACGTATCTTGATGCGCAGCAGAAATCCGATCTATATGCTCTGAAATCGCAGCAGTTGGCCAGCGGTAATCCTAATGCTGACGACCAGCATCTGGCGGCGTTCGGCCGAGTTCAGCACGCGGACTTTCTCAACCAGATGCTCTATCTCGACACAAAGATTTTCATGCCCACGTTGAATCTGACCTACAACGACAAAATGAGCATGGCATCGTCGGTCGAGGTGCGCGTGCCGTTTCTGGATCGAGGGCTAGCCGAGTTCGTGGCGTGGAACGTGAAGCCAGAGTGGAAGCTGAAAGGGAAATGGCGTCCGGAGACCAAGCACATCTTCCGCGCGGCGATGCGTAGTATGCTGCCAGAAGAGGTGATGCGGCAGCCGAAGGCGGGCTTCGCTGCGCCGGTGGACTATTGGCTGGCGCGCGATTTGCGGCCCATGGTGGACGATCTGCTGTCGGAGAGCCAGGTCCGGAAGCGTGGACTGTTTCGTCCGGAAGTGGTGCGCAGATACATTGATGAACAGCGCCGGGGCGCGGAAGACTGGTCGATGCAAATCTGGCAACTGTTGACACTGGAAATCTGGATGCAGCTTTTTCTAGACGGCGGCGCGAGGTCGTTCGCTCAACGGCAGATCGGCGCACAACAATTGACGACCGTTTGAGCGGACGCTTCGACCGAGCGCAGACGAACGAACGCAGACCCAGATGAACAGTCCCGAGTCCAGTTCCAACCGAAACTTCATGACTAGCAGAGCCGTTCGCGCGCTGACCGAAGCCGCGGGTTTGCTTCGCGCGCCGCAACGTGTCGTCCCGTTGTTCTCCAAGCTCGCTTCGGACGAACTGCGGACCGCATTCGAAAATCGGCATCTCTATTCGTACGCCGTTACAACAATTCCAACCGCCAACGCGCTGCGATCGGTGGCTGACTGGATTCTCAATGCCCAACGCCCCGACGGTGGCATCGCAGCGTACTACAGTTTGCTCACGGGATTTTCCGATTCGTATCCTGAGGTGACTGGCTACATCATTCCGACGCTGCACGATTTTGGCCGTCTGACTGGCGACCCAGCTGCGAGCCATGCCGCCGATTGTGCCACCCGCTGGCTGCTTTCGCTGCAAATGCCGTCGGGCGCCTTCCCGGGCGGACTCCATCGTTCGGACAGCGGCCCCGACGGCGGCGCGCAGCCCTCCGTGTTCAATACCGGCCAGATTTTGCAGGGACTGGTTCGCGCTCACGTCGAAACGGGCGTCGAAAGGCACACCCAGACCAGCAACGCGGAAATCCTGGAACGCGCCGTGGCGGCCGGCGATTGGCTGGCGGCGATCCAGCAGGCGGATGGCTCGTGGACCGGAGAGTCCGCATACCAGGGTGCCGCTCACACTTACTACAGTATGGTTTCGTGGGCTCTGGCGCAGTTGGCCGCCGAATCGGGGGATCCGCGCCACGCAGCGGCGGCAGACAAAAACATCGACTGGGTGCTGGCACACGTCCAGCCCAGCGGTTGGATTGACGGTATTAATTTGCGTGGACATCCTGCTTACCTGCACTTCATTGCTTACGCGATCCAGGGGACGCTTGAGTGTGGAATTCTCCGCCGGCGCGACGATGCGATCCAGGCAGCCAAGAAGCCGGCGTGGGTTCTACTGCGCAAGTTTGAGACCCACAAGCGATTGTTGGGTACGTACGAGCCGGACTTCAGAGGCGGACAAAAGTTTTCATGCCTTACCGGGAACGCGCAGATGTCATGCGTCTGGCTGCGTTTGTTCGAGGTGACGGGCGATCTGCGTTATCTCAACGCGGCCCTCAAAATGAACGAGATGCTGAAGCAGTTGCTCCCGCTCAAGGGCCGTCGCGGAGTGGTGGGCGGGGTCGCGGGATCGTACCCCATTTGGGGAGCGTACCAGCCGATGCGTTTCATCAGTTGGGGATGCAAGTTTCTGGCCGACGCGCTCATGCTGGAGCAGCGTCTTACGCGCGAATTCGAGGCATCGGGATGCGCGTAGCGATCCTCTGCTCCAGTCCGTACAGCGAAACCGGCTGTGCCGTCAGCGCTCGCCTGGCGCAACTCGGATACGTTCCGGTGGGAGCGCTGACGCTGCCATCGTGGGACCGCAGGACATTGTTGCGCAAGTTTGGACAATGGGGAGTGCGCGATTCGCTCCACTATGCCGCTGCCAAACTGGCCCCGCGCAAATCGACGCTTCGGAAGCAGGTGCTGAACCCATATCTGGAGCGGGCATTGCGGCACGGAGACGGAGTATTCCGCAGTTTGCGGGAGGTGGCTCGTGCTTATGCGTTTCCGGTCGCGACTTGCGTCGATCAGAATTCATCACGCGCCGGAGCGCAGCTAAAGGAGTGGTCTCCCGACTTGGCGATCTTCACCGGCGGAAACATTCTGCGAGACCAGGTGCTGAAGGTCCCTCGTCTCGGCGTGGTGAATTCACATCTTGCCCTGCTGCCCGAAATCCGCGGCATGAGCAGCCCGGAATGGTCGCTACTGTGCGGAGTTTCCCTGGGCATCACGATTCATTTTATGGACAACGGCATTGACACCGGTCCCATCCTCTTGCGCCGCGAATTCGCTGACGCCAACGGATGCGATTCGCTGGCCGACTTGCGCAATCGCATGATCGCGGATGGGATCGAGCTAATCGCCGAGGCCGTGGCCGGCCTTGACCGCGGCACGATCTCGGCTGTCCCGCAGGCCGGCGGGGAAGAAGATCGTCAATTTTTTGTGATGCATGAGCGGTTGAAGGCTGTGGCCACGCGCCGTTTGAAGAAAGGCCAGTTGGAGAATGACCAGTTGAATACCGTGGGCGGGTGCGATGGCTAAGCTCGGCACCCTGTGGCAGATCGGACGGACGTTCGGGTTGCGCGACGGTCTCCTGCGCTTGGGATATGAACTGCAGCGCGGCAGCGGGCTGATGTCGCGCCGCATGGATTCGGTGCGCGGCTGGGAGTCTTGGGACCTGAAACGCATTGCTCCGAAGACTTCGCCGGAAGATCTTCTGAGCATTCGTCGTCAGGGCGGCCGCCCTTTCTTCTTCTCGGATTCTTGCAGTCTCGAAGTTCAAGTCAAGAAAGTTCTCGGCGCTTCCGGCGAAGAATCAGCCGTTGCCGAAGCAAACAAAATTCTCGAAGGCAGCCTGCCCTTCTTTGGACGACTGTCATTTGCCTGCGGTTTTCCTCCGCAATGGTTCCAGAACCCGGTTACGGGCCAGCGCGTTTCGCCCGATCGTTCGTGGACACAAATGAGATTTGCATCCGGATTTGCTTCGGATGACTACGGCGATCTCAAGTTTATTCTGGAGCCGTCCCGGTTCCTGTTCGTCTACCCGCTGGCCCGTGCCTACGCCATCAACGGCGATGAGCGCTTTCCTGAAGCCTTCTGGAGTGCGATCGAGAACTGGGCCGCCAACAGTCCTCCGATGTCGGGTCCGCTCTGGATATGTGGACAGGAATCCTCGCTGCGGATTCTGGCCTGGTCGTTTGCTCTTTACGCCTTTCTCCGTTCTCCGGCTACGACGCGGGAACGGCTAGCGCTGCTGCTGTCGATGATCGCCGCTCATGCCTGGCGCACCATGCAAACCGTGGGCTACGCTCGATCGCAGCGTAGTAATCATCTATTCAGCGAAGCCGTCGGCCTGTGGACTGCCGGAACTCTCTACCCTGAAATGAAAGACGCGGTCGGCTGGCGGCAACAGGGCACGCGACTTTTGCGAGAAGCGGTTCTCGATCAAATCACGCCCGACGGCGCTTATCTCCAGGATTCATTCAACTATCAGCGGATGGTGCTTCACCTGTTGCTCTGGACGCTCCGCCTCGCTGAGATTCACAAGATCCAGCTCGACTCAGAGATTCACGCGCGCACAGTCGCAGCCTGGGAGTTCATCGGCGAGTTTATGGACGCAGAGTCCGGACACGCGCCCAATCATGGCTCGAATGACGGCAGCAACATACTTCCGTTGACCACATGCGACTACGGTGACTATCGTCCTCTGCTTAGCCTTGGAAGCTGCGTGCTGAATCGCCCAACCGCGCTCCCACCGGGCCCTTGGGACGAGGCTGCGCTCTGGTTTTGCGGAGAGAAGCGGGTGCCCCAACCAAGCTCCGCTCGAGTGGGGTCGCCCAGGAACACGACGCCAGGCTATTACCGCATCGGCACCGGCAAGTCCTGGGCGTTGGTGCGAGCTGGGCGCTACACGCGGCGTCCTTTTCAAGCCGATCAGTTGCACGTGGACCTGTGGTGGCGCGGCCTCAATCTAGCGCGCGATGCCGGGACGTATCTCTACAACGGCGAGCCTCCAAGGAATAACGGCCTGGCTGGCACCGCCGTTCACAACACGATCATGGTGGATGGCCGCGACCAGATGCGGCGCGCCGGCCGTTTTCTCTGGCTGGATTGGGCTCAGGCGTCGGGCGGATCTTTCTCCAGTGCACTCTCAACGTCATTATCGAAGCCGACATCGAAGACGACTGCGGATTCTCCGGACTGTTTTGAAGGCGAGCACGACGGCTACCGGCGCCTCGGCGTGAAACATCGGCGGACGGTCCAATGCATCGCGGAAGGCGCCTGGGTCATCGTGGATGATCTCCTGGGCGCGGGTGAGCACGAGTTGCGGTTGCACTGGCTAATGCCGGACCTGCCGTTCACGGTGACTGGCGACTCACCGTTTTGCGTGACCCTCTCAGCGGGAATGGCGCGCTTTCGCTGGAACGTCTTCTCCAGTTCTCCGGGGAGCGCCGCCATCGTGCGCGCCGGGAAGAGTGTCGCTCCCGACATCGTGGGCAAAGACAGAGATGAAGATGAGGAGTTGCTGGGCTGGGAATCGCCCACCTACGGCGAGCTGCGTCCGGCGATTTCTCTCGTTTACCGCGTGCGGGCGCCCTTGCCAGTTCGAATTGTGACTGTGATTCTGGCCGGCGAAGCGCTTCGCCTTGGGCAGAGCGATAGCAATTTGGTCTTGTCGCGCGATGCCGCTGAAGTTTATCAAGTGAGTCTGGCGGCAGTGCAAATCGATAGTGCGAGGGGCTAGCCATCGTACAATGGCTTCTGTTGCATGTTTTGAGCGGTATTCCTCGGGATCCGGTATGAAACAGCTTCTCCAACAGGTCAGCGGCGGCGAGATCGAAGTAGTCGACGTTCCCGCTCCGAAATTGCTGGCGGGCTGCGTATTGGTTCGCACGGCCGCCTCTCTGGTTTCGGTCGGAACCGAACGCGCCTCATCGGATTTCGCCCGCAAGAATCTGCTGCAGAAGGCTAGGATGCGTCCCGACCTGGTGCGCGAGGTTTGGAGCAAGGTTCGCCGGGACGGCGCGGCGGCGACGCTGGCGGCGGTCCGCAGCCGCATGGATCAGCCCAGCGCCCCCGGTTACAGCAGCGCAGGAACCGTGGTCGCCGTGGGCGAGGGTGTCACCGACATTCGCCCGGGCGATCGTGTGGCGTGCGCTGGCGTTGGCCACGCTGTGCATGCCGAGTTCGCTTGCATCCCGCGCCTGCTGCTGGCTCGAATCCCCGCGGACTCGCGAGTCAGCGTCAGCTTCGAGCACGCTGCTGCGACCACGGTCGGAGCAGTCGCCTTGCATGGCGTGCGAACCGCCGACGCCAAGTTGGGCGACATTGTCGGTGTGATTGGACTTGGCCTGCTCGGACAACTAACGGTGCAGATTCTCAAAGCCGCAGGTTGTCGCGTCGTGGGGATGGACATTGACCCCGCGCGGGTGGACCTTGCGCTGCGTCTGGGTGCTGATGCTGGCAGCGTCTCCTCTAGTGCATTCTTCGACGCCTGCTTGCAACAGTCCGGCGGGCGTGGTGTGGATGCCGTCCTGATTGCGGCGCAGACGGCCAGCAGCGATCCGGTCAATCTTGCCGCCGAAGTGGCCCGTGATCGTGCTGTCGTCGTCGCGGTTGGCACCGTGGGCATGGCCCTCGAGCGCAGGCCGTTCTACGAGAAGGAACTCGACTTCCGCGTTTCCCGCTCCTATGGGCCTGGCCGTTATGACGTGGCGTACGAACAGAAAGGCGTCGATTACCCCATTGGCTATGTGCGTTGGACGGAAACCCGCAACATGGAGGCTTTTCTCCAGCTTCTCGCCGATGGCAAAGTGGATGTGGGCGCTCTGATTACGCACCGGTTTCCGATTGACCAGGCGCAGTCGGCCTACGACCTCATCAGCGGGAAATCTCACCAAGCATTCCTCGGAGTCCTGATTACTTACCCGGGGGCGGCCGACGAAACCCGGCGCGTAGCAATAGAAGTAGAAGGGACCGGGAAAGCTGTAGCAACCGCCATTGACGGCGCGAAATCGGTTGCCATCGGACTGCTCGGGGCGGGCAACTTCGCCACCAGCACACTATTGCCGGCGATAAAACGAGTTGGTGGTGTGACCTTGGTCGGCGTGTGCGCCGCCAATGGCTCCCATTCCCATCACACCGCGAAGAAGTTCGGATTTCAGTACAGTTCCACCGATGAAGACAGCTTGATCGGCGATGCGGCAATCAACACCGTCGTAATCGCCACTCGTCATCATTTGCATGCCAGAGAGGTGATGGCAGCTCTGAAGTCAGGTAAGCACGTCTTCTGCGAAAAACCCTTGTGCTTGAATGAACAGGAATTGCGCGACATTGTGCGGGTATATGAGGATCGGCAATCAAGTGGCAAGCCGCTTCTCATGGTCGGTTTCAACCGCAGGTTTGCTCCTCTTGCGCTTCGGCTGAAGAGCTTTCTTCGCGGGATTCATGAGCCGCTGGCGGTGCATTACCGCGTCAATGCCGGATTCATTCCCGCCGATCATTGGCTGAACGATCCGCAACAAGGTGGAGGCCGCGTGATTGGGGAAGTCTGCCATTTTGTGGACTTCCTGACTTTTCTGGTGGGCGCTGCCCCGGTTGAGGTGCAAGCCCACAGCCTTGCCAACCCCGGCCAATACAGCAACGATAACGTCATCGGTTCGCTTCATTTCGCGGATGGGTCGGAGGGCACGATCAGCTATTTGGCGAACGGGGACAAATCGTATTCGAAAGAACGGGTCGAAGTCTTCGGTGGTGGAGCGGTGGCGGTGCTGGAGGATTTTCGCCGCCTGGAACTCGTTGGCCGGGGGCGGAAGCAAGTGTTTCGATCGCTGTTCGGTCAGGACAAGGGTCATCGCGGCGAATGGCAAGCGTTTGTCGCGGCCCTTCGCACTGGAGCGGACTCTCCCCTCCCTTTCGCGGAGATTGTGACCACGATGCTGGCCACGTTTGCCCTGGAGGAGTCGCGCTCTTCAGGCCGGCCCATTTCGGTTGGAGGACTTCAGAGCGGTCGTTAGCGCAATATCGCTAGAGCAATATCGTTTCGAGGAATGAGGAATAGGGACTTCGTTCTCCAGCGCGCTTGTCAAGGATTTCTGTCCACAGCCCCGTGAAGATTCTCTACGTCTCGCAATACTATCCGCCTGAAATGGGAGCGCCCGCGGCGCGCGCCGCGGAGTTGTCCCGGCATTGGGCGCGGATGGGGCACGATGTGACCGTCCTCACCGGATTCCCGAACCATCCGACCGGCGTTGTGCCCGAGGAATGGCGCTCGCGGCTGCGCCGCCTTCGCTACACGGAAACCGTCGATGGAGTGCGAGTTGTGCGCACGTGGCTCTGGCCGCTGCCCAACCGGAAAGCGCACGAGAGAATTCGCAACTACGCGTCGTTCTGCATCTCGGCAGCGGTCAGCGGATTGGCTCTGCCTAAGCCGGAAGTGGTCATCGCCACGTCTCCGCAATTGCTGTGCGCGCTTTCAGGATGGTGGCTGGCGTGGTGGAAGCGCGTTCCCTTCGTCTTCGAAGTGCGCG
>Ga0326727_10002830_pt1 | contig 57490 bp, 47 predicted proteins | sample MB2enrmetagenome_FD_207643 | JGI IMG/M metagenome (GOLD analysis project Ga0326727, IMG submission 207643) | Lab enriched peat soil microbial communities from McLean, Ithaca, NY, United States - MB29MY | ecosystem: Environmental > Terrestrial > Soil > Wetlands > Peat | place: USA: New York... | reverse complement strand
CCCCCGGTTTTGGGGTCCGCGGCGTTTCCTTGGGTCCGCAGACGAGCCGCGGACCCCAAAACCGGGGGTCCGCGCTACCCCTTCTGGGGAGTGGTGGGCCTAATCTATGCAAAGAGGCAGGGACGGACTCCGAGGTCAGGCCCGGGATGGGAATGAGGCCGGTGAGCGATTGGTCTGGCCGCCGCTGAACATCGCTCACCGGGGGGCGGGTGGAGAAGCTCCGGAGAATACTCTGGCGGCTTTCGACCTCGCCCTCCGGCAGGGCGCGGGAGGAATTGAGTTGGACGTCCACCTTTCTTCCGACGGCATGCCTATGGTCATTCACGACCCTCACCTGCGCCGCACCACCTCGGGCAGCGGCTGGGTCAGTGAGCATCGAGCCAATGCGCTTCGCCGATTGGACGCCGGCTCATGGTTCAACCGGCGTTTTCCCGAAAGGGCGCGGCAGCGTTATGTGGGCGCGAAGATTCCGTTCCTCTCTGAGGTGCTTGCCTGGGTTCGCCAGCACCGGATGCTTGCCTTCGTGGAAATCAAGGGGAGTAGAAACGCATATCCGGGTATCGAGGCCAAGGTGTTGGATGAGATTGAGCGCGCCGGAGTCCGGCGGCTCGCCACCATAGTTTCGTTTGACCTCGCAATCCTCCGGCGGATCCGGGAACTCGACTCCCGCATCTCGCTTGGGCTGGACGTTTCCCGGTCTTTGCTCACCCTCCGGCGGGTACGCTCCCTGGCAGGCAAAGCCGTCCTTCCACATTGGGCTGTCGCGTCACGGGGATTCATCCGCCGCGCACACCGGCATTCGATTCGCGTTTTTCCTTGGACGGTGGACCAACCCGCGCGCATGGAACGAAGGATCGCCGACGGTGTGGATGGAATCATTACCAACTACCCGGCCCGGCTGGCGGAAGTCCTTAGGAGGCAGGAGTCAGAAGCCGGAAGCCAGGAGACAGCAGGTGGGTCGTAGGCGGCAGATGAGGCTTTTGGGCGCCGTCACGCAATGATCATTGCATTGGTCACCGAACGGCCCCCTCTCCCCCCGACCCCTCTCCCCCAAGCGGAGAGGGGAGAGTTGGTTCCATTGATGAGCGAAGCAAAGAAGAAGAAAACGGCCAAGAAGTTTGTGATCTCCGGACGAGTTCAAGGAGTCGGCTATCGGTTCTTTGCCGAGCGATGGGCAGAGCAGCTTGGCATTGCCGGTTACGTTAAGAACCTCTGGGATGGCACCGTCGAGGTCTATGCCATCGGCGGTGCAGTGTCTCTGGAGGAATTCAAGCTTCGTCTGGCGGAGGGGCCGCAGATGGCCCACGTGACCGGCGTCAGCGAATCCGACGAAGCGGTGGACAGGCGCTACGTAGGCTTCCTGATCGAGGGAGGATGGTAGGCACAAGTCGACAGTCGACAGTCGACAGTCGGCAGTTAACAGCCGAAATTGGGGTCATCTATCCCAATGATCTATCTGCCTACTGCCTAGTGGCAATTGCCTGCTGAGAGAGGTCAGAAGAATATGCCATCGGCGGCCTCCCTCGCTTGGCTTGGGACAACAAGATGGCCGGCTGTCGACTGTTAACTGTCGACTGTCGACTTGAGAATCGCATTGAAGGAGGTAGGAGATTGGACCTAAAGAGCCTGATTCGCGAAGTGCCGGACTTCCCCAAGCCCGGCATCCTTTTTTACGACATTACCACCCTGCTCAAAGACCCCGTTGGGCTTCATGCCGCCGTGGATGCGCTCGCCAACCATTATGTTGGGCGCAAGATCGACTGCGTGGTGGGGATTGAGGCTCGCGGCTTCATCTTTGCGCCGATGGTGGCCTACCGGCTTAACGCCGGATTTGTTCCTGTGCGCAAACCAAACAAGCTCCCGGCCGCCACCGCGCGCGCCACTTATGATCTCGAGTACGGCACCGACTCGCTGGAAATCCATCGCGACGCCGTAAGCCAAGGACAAGAGGTATTGATTATTGATGACCTGCTGGCCACAGGCGGGACGGCGCTGGCCGTGGCCCGGCTTATCGAATCACTGGGCGGAACCGTAGCAGGGCTGGGATTTCTGATTGAGCTCGCGTTCCTCAATGGCCGCGCCAAACTCAGCCAGTACGATCTCCACGCTGTCGTCAGATACTAGAAGGTTTTTCCCAATTACTACCTACCTAGCCCTCCTGCGGGGGTGCCTCATCTCCAGCGGCTTCCCGAGGTTCGATGGTTTTGAGGATTTCATCCAGAAAATACTCCTCCGGCAACGACCCTTCGATATGAAGACTTTCATTGACCACGGTCTTCGGAACCGCATGCACTTGATACCTGGTCACGCAATCGGGGAACTCCGTGGCCTCGATGGCGTCGGCGCGGATGTTGTCATTCTCCATGGCAAACTGATACGCCAGTCGCACGGCCCGTGGACAGTGAGGGCAGGTGGGAGTGACGAACACTTCGAGGTGGAGGGGCTTACTCAGTTGGGCGAGTTTCTCTCGACTCGAGGCAAGGAGGCCTGAATCGCCCTTCGAAACCGCGAGGATGGCGTCGAGCAAAGTGGAAAACTCGTATCCGGCCGGCAAGCCATAAAACCGAATGCCGTAATCCTTCCCGTTGCGGATGATGGTGGCCGGGACCTTGTCCACACCGTATTCGCTCACCTTCCCTGCGTCGAGCAGAAAGTTGAATACCTCGAGCGAGAGCTTGTCGGAAAGGGCGGCGAGTTCCTTCATAAGCTGTAAGGTTTCCTCGCCCAGCTCCAGATTCAACTCCTGGGTGAAGTGGACCAGCTTTACCGGGTTCACCATTTGTTGCAGTCTTTCGCGGATTTGGGCGGCATCTTCGTCGCGGATCATTCCCATGCTCATTGGATGCTCGAAGGCAGAGTTCGTTGCAGGGCTACAGGACCGTATGGGGTATGTGTACCGTCTACCACATACGACATACGGGTTCAGACTTCGCTCTCCGAATCAAAGCCAAACTTCTTCATCTTGTAGCGAAGCGCATCGCGGGAAATGTCCAGAAGTTTGGCGGCGTGGGTTTGGTTTCCCCCCGTCTGCTTTAGAGCCAGACCGACCAATTCCCTCTCCACTTCCTCTAGCGAGGTCCCCTGTTTGGGCAACTCGAGGACAGGTATCATCCGGCCCGAGGCCAGCGGGCGCCAGGAGGTCGCCGTGGCGGTCACGAGGGGCTGCGATTCCACCGGTACGCAGTCCGGAATCGCAACCGGTGAAAGGTTTTCATAACTCTGCGGCTGGCCGGTCACTTGAATCGGAAGATAGGTGGGGCGGATGTAATCCGCCTCCTCCAGAATCATCGCGCGCTCGATGGCGTTCTTCAGTTCGCGGACGTTTCCCGGCCAGTCATAGGCCAGTAGCAGGTTGCGAGCCTCCTGCGTGATGCCCCGGATGCCCTTTCGAAACCGGAAGTTGTAACGCTCGATGAAGAAGTCCACGAGCGGAAGAACGTCTTCCTTCCGGTGCCGCAAAGGAGGAATGAAAATCGGGATGACACTGAGACGATAGAAAAGGTCCTGGCGGAATATACCCTCCCGGACACCTTGTTCGAGGTCGCGGTTCGAGGCCGCGATGACCCGCACATCCACCCCGATGTCCTTGATTCCGCCAATGCGCCGGATGGTTTGGTCTTCCAGAACCCGCAGAAGCTTCGCCTGCAAGTAAGTTGACATTTCACCGATTTCGTCGAGGAACAGGGTCCCGTCATCGGCCACCTCGAAGAGGCCTTTCTTCTGCGCCTTGGCGTCGGTGAACGCCCCGCGCTCGTGACCGAATAGTTCCGCCTCCATCAAGGTTTCCGGAATTGCCGAACAGTTGATCGGTACAAAAGGCTTATCGGCGCGCACGCTGTCGTAATGGATCGCCTTGGCGATCAGGTCCTTTCCTGTGCCGCTCTCTCCCTGAATCAGCACCGTGGACGCTTCGCTGGCCGCCACCTTGCGCACGAAGTTCATCAGTTCCAGCATGCGCGGGGACTTGCCGACCACCTCGTGATAGCCGGAACGCTTCCGGACCTCTTCCCGCAGGCCATCGCGCTCGGAGCGCAACATCGACCGGTCGATAGCATTGGCAATGGTGATCTGAAGCTCGTCGAAGTCCAGCGGCTTCTTGACAAAATCCAAGGCACCCAGTTTGATGGCGGTTTTGATATCGTCAAGCTGGGGGTCACCGGTAATCATAATGACCGGGATGGAGAGATTGTTCTGTTTGATCTCGCGCAGGACTTCAATTCCGCTAAGGTCGGGCAAGCGCACGTCCAGCAGGATCAGGTCGGGCAACTCCGCGCGGATCTGTGCCAGTCCCCCCGTACCGCTTTCGGCTTCCAAGGCCGTGTAGCCCCACTCCTCGAGTTGCCGGCGGACGGACCAGCGAATCAGCTTCTCGTCGTCGACGATCAGGACTTTCTCATTAGGCATAGATTTCTTTGGATTCCTCGACCGCCTGGCGCAGGGGCAAGCTGATGATAAAACGGCTTCCTTTTCCCAGCTTGCTTTCCACGGTCAACGTGCCCCCATGCTGACGGACGATCCGCCGGCAGAGTGACAAACCCAACCCCGTGCCTCCCCGCTTGGTGGTGTAGAAGGGACGGAAGATGCGCTCCAGAGATTCAGGTGGGATGCCTGCGCCGGTATCGCTCACCGAGATTTCCACCAGGTTCGCCTGGCCTGGCCCGCCGGGAGCGTTGAACTTGGCCGTGATCGTGATCTTGCCTTCCCGCTCGATGGCCTGGACACCGTTCAACACCAGGTTCAAAAGCACTTGGTGGAGCTGTTCCGAATCCATGCGAAAGGCAGGGAGGTCCGGAGGAACCTGAACGGAAAACTCCACGTTTTTTGATCCTAGCTGTTGACGCGCGAGCTGCAAGGTTCGGGCAAAAGTGTCCTTCAAGTCAGCGCGGCCGAACTGCGGAGGCTTGGGCCTGGCATATGCGAGCATGTCATTCAGCACTTTTTCGATTCGCCGCACTTCCTGGCGCAAATCCTCCATGACTTCGCGGTCCGGGTGGTCTTTGGGAAAATCCTTGGTAATGATCTCGATCGCACCGGCAATTCCGGCCAAGGGGTTGCGAATCTCATGAGCCACTCCCGCCGCAAGTTCCCCCATCGTCGCCAGATGCTCCGCCTGGAGCATTTCCGCATCGTGAGCCCCCTGGCAGTGATCGCAAAAATCCCTCCAGCGGTTGGCCAGCGTTCGAATTTCCCTTTCCAGGGCAGTCGTGCCCCCCTCGGGTTTCACCGGCATCGTAATGGTGATGTAAGTGGGGGCGATTCTTCTAATGGCCGTGCGGAGTTGCCTGAGCAAAGCCCAGGACCGGCGCTCCTGGTAAATGAGCATGCCGGTGGCGGCCGACAGAGCAGCGAGGAGCGGAATGGCTAGCTCGAGTCTGGAATTCAGCCCATAGCGGAACCACTCATGCGCTGTGAGCAGGACGATTCCCACCATGGCAGAGATTAAGACGACTAAATTCTGCCCAAAAGTCGGGGGGAACCTGAAGACGCGTTTTAGGGGAGCCCAATTCAATGCTTTGATCTTTCCTTCCCGCTGACCTACAGTTTCAATTTTAGCATACGGTCATGAGTGAGGCCAGAAAGCCCGAGACATTTTTCGAGGCGATGAAACACTCCGGACAGGAACTGATTGGTCGTCGGTAGGTCGGAGCAGGGTATGTGGTAGGTGGTATGTGGCAGGTGAGGGCAGATGTTCTTCCCCACCTACCACCTACCGACTGTTCCCTCACTTCCATCCCATTCGGTCGCGGAGAGACGTGATGTGCGCGATGTGGTGCCGGCCGTGCCAGGCGCACAGGCCAAGGTATTTGTCCAATGTCACCACTCCCATTTCGGGGTGGTGGAAGGTGCGCGCAAAGTCGGCAGTGCTCAAGGATTTCAGCAGAAGTACGCAGCGCTGTTGCAAGGATTCCAGCAACGAAAGTGAGAGTTCCGTGGGCGCCGTGCGCGCATCCTCCAGGACTGCCCAGCGCTCCTGATCGTACACTTTAATAGTCGGCACGTCCTCGGTTAAGGCAAACCTGAAACGTATGTAGGCATTCATGTGGGCGTCGGAGAGGTGATGGACCACTTGCCTCACTGTCCAGCCGCCCGGACGGTAGGGAGTATCGATCTGTTCCTGGGTCAGCCCTGCCACGGCTTGGCGGAGTTGCGCAGGCGCCTGTTCGATTTGCTGGATTAATTGCGCTCTCTGTTCCTCCGTAATGACTCCTCCCCACTGGAACTTTCCGATCGGGTATTGCAGGTCCATAGAACTATGCCTCCTTCGCCAACTCATTGGTCTCCCCTGTAAGAGATGGGTCTTATTATTCTACCCTGAAATCGCATTTGGTGGGCAGGATGCTGCTGGTGGCATTTGCGGGAAGTGGGCGGTGGAGAGCGTGACGGGGACCTTGAAGAACAGGAAGTGGGGCGGGGGGGATTGTCGATTGCCGATTGCCGATTGCCGATTGAAAACGCACCGGCCGCCTCATCGCTGTTCCTATCGACAAACGGCAATCGACAATCATCAATCGACAATCGTCAATCTAGGCGTAGGCGTGCAGTCCCGGCAGCAGGTAGGTGACGCCGAAGAAAGTGAACATCACAATGCCGAACCCGATAATCGCGAAGTAGGCGGAGCGGCGCCCTCGCCAGCCACGCGTCAGCCGCATGTGCAAATAACCCGCGTAGGTCAGCCAGGTGATGAGCGCCCAATCTTCCTTTGGATCCCAACTCCAATAGGATCCCCACGTGCGGTTTGCCCAGTAGGCGCCGGCGATGATCATGAGGGTTAGCAAAGGGAAAGAGATGGCGACGGTCTTATAGATCAACCCGTCGAGAGTGTCCCGTTGCGGCAAGAGATTGGCGATCGAGTCGTATTTCGCGCTCAGCGCTTCCCACGCCAGCGAAGCAAACAGCGCGCAAACGATCCCCGCCAGCAGGAAGGGGCTTGCAGCCAAATGAACACCGAAGGTCTGCCCCACCTGCGGGACAAAATACGGGCCGGAGTGGACCTTCAGCAGGAGCAGCGCAAAAGCCAGGGCCTGCGCAAAGATCGAAGCCAGGAAAAGCCGCTTGGCCCGGTTCGCCCAACGGCCGGGCTTCTCACCCTGCGAGCCGAGGAGATTGATAACCAGGGTCGCCACCGCCAATCCGAGGACGATTACAAACGGCCACCCCAAAACCGGAATGGCAACCAGGAGCGGTTCTTTGGGAGCCAGCATCACCTTTTCCTGAGCCTCCGCATCCCAGGCAGGGAGCAGGAAGGCCAAGTTACTGTCCACGGAACTGATGACTATCGCCCCGTAAATCGCCGCCACCAATCCCGAAGTCCAACTAAGGAAAGTGCGCGCGCTGACCCCATCCTTGATGAGGAACAACAAGGCCAGGGCAAAAGAGATCGTAAACCCCGCGTAGCTGAGCATCGCCAGCGTAACGTGAATTTGCAGCCAGGTGCTCTGGAGCGCTGGAACCAGCGGCCTTATCTCACCCGGCAGCACCTGCAATAAAGTTATCGCCAGGGTGGCAATGGGCAGGGTTATCGCGCCCAGGAAGGGGATATCGAATTTCCACTGCGCCACTTCGTGCAGAACCACCACCGCCCAGGAGAAAACCAGCACCATCTCGTAGATGCTCGACAGCGGGGCATGCCCTGAGGTAACCCACCGCGTCGCGATGGCCGCGGTGTGCAAGAGGAGGCTGCCGCGCGTCAGCGCCTCGGCGCCCGCCAGCAGGTTGGACTGCCGAACCGCCATGGAGAAAACAAAGAGAACCGAGGCACCCAAGTACCCAACAAGTGCGAGATAAAGAAATTTCTCGCCTGTAGCCCACCCGGAACGCCCTATGAGGTGCGGGACGGAGACCGCCATCACGGCCAGGACCGCCACGCTGACGGCCAGAAGGATCCAGGTTCCCGTGCTGCTGGTCCGGTGTTCATCGACGTACGTGGTAAGAACTTTCGCCATACTTTATCTCCTTCGTCCGTGGTCCGTCGTCCGTGGTGCGTGGTCAGCCCCCGATGTCTCTCAAAACGCCAAATCGAACAATACCGTGTCCGTTTGGGAAATCCACCAGGATTGGTTGCAACGGACAACGGACAGCTGACAACGGACCACGGACACTGACAACTCTTTCTGCGTCTACTAGGCCGGGATTGCTTGCTTGACGTCAGGCTGCGCAGTGCGCAGAGCCACCTCCAGCTCACCCGCCAATTCATTGAAACGACTTTCGAAACTCTCACGATACTTGCTGGGTTGTCCCCCTAGCAAGAGCGCCGGGCGCCCCTTGCGGTCGCGTCCGACGAGGCCCCAGATTCGCACGTGCGACAAATAGAGGGCCATCATCAGACCTGCCGTCAGCAGCAGGCACCCACCCCAGATCAGGTTCTGGCCGGGTTCGTGCGCGACTTGCAGCCCGCTCACATATTCCATTTCCAGGTCGCGAAGCTGAAAGGTGATCCCGGAGTCAGCAGGCGGCGCCATCTCTGGAGCCTTCGGAAAGATCCACTGTCTTGCCTGCTTCCCTCCTGGCAACGTCACCGCCAACTGGATGGCTGGGTTGCGTGGCTCATCCGAACGAGAGGTGAGCTGGTTCCCTTCCAAAACGAAATCGGGGATGAAATCCACCAACTCCACTTCCGTACCTTGATTGTCGAGGCGCGCCGGTTCTCCGGGCTGCAAGGTGAACGTCTGCGGAGGATGCTTGCTTCCGCCCGTATCAGCCCAATGGGCCTCGAAGACCAACTTGTGGGGTCTCCCAGCGGAGCCGTAACTCGCCTGGAAAAACCGTATCCCTTTATAGGTGAGGGGATCGTTCACAGAGATTGTCTTTCGCGCGACCTCGCGCCCGTTCTCTTCCACAGCCAATTGGCTCCAATACTGCTTTGGCGAACCGTCGGGGTATTTCTCAATGCCCACGCCGTCGCACCGCACGGTGAAACCCAACTGATGCGGCGCCCCCGGGACCGTCATGGGCTCAACGGACTGGGTCCGCGCCCCAGGGGTCAGGGTCACGAACCCCTTAAAACCCCACAGGCCATCAATGATGGCGCCCGCGAAAATGAACAGCAGACTTATATGGACGACGTAAGGCGCCAAACGCGCTGTGCGGTGCTTCTCCACATAAAGCGTACCCTTTTCCAAGACCTCCGGCTTTGGCGTGTAGCCCAGGTCCCTGAGTTTCTGGCTGGCGATGGAAAGCGCCTCTGTAGGCGCATGGAATCCCAGCGGTATCTCCTTCTGAAAGGGCAACTGGTGCACGAACCACTCGTCCGCCGTCATGTGTGGTCGGACGAACAATCTCCAAGCCTGGGGAAAACGCTCCAGGGATGCGAGCGTGATGTTGGCTCCCAGCAAACCCAGGAGCAGAATGAACCACCAGGCATGGAAGACGTCGAATAAGCCCAGGGCGTTCAAGAGCCGGACGGTTTGCGGAGCATAAATCTGCTCGATTTGCCCTTCCCGCGCCATAGGCCGCTGGAGGATCATCGTCCCGATGATTACCGCCGTCCCCAGTGAGCCCAGAAGAACCAAACCGCATTCCAAGGAGCTAAGAAACCTCAAAAACCTGTCTAGTCTCGTTTGCTGTTTTGATACCATTCGGTTCCGCCATTAACCTGAAGGATTCCCGGATAGCCGGACCCTGAGACCACAACGATGCGCATCTGCGATGCCAGGGAGGGGAGAAATGTCCTAAATCCCTAATCTCATGAAAATACGCAGTATCCTCCTTGGCGGCCGCAGATTTTGGGAATCTTCCGTCATCTATCGCACTCGAAACTTGGGGCAAAAGTCGCACGCGAATGCGCGAACAAACTCAATTTGTCGCTTTTTGGGAGCTCTCCACGAACCAACGCCTTAATTCCTCAACAGTTTCGCAATTCAGCCTCAGGGAATCAAAAATGCTGACAAAAGGACAGACATCTTATTGGTGTCAACTTCTGAGGAGGTCTTAATGAAGACGCTTTCGACCAATCGCAATTCAAATGACGTTCCTGTTAAGGAACTCACGCCTGCCCCGAAACCCATTGCGGTGGCAAAAGAGGCGATGCCCGTGGAAATTCAACCGACCTTTACACTCACCTTCACTCTCGGCAGCCGTATGCGCGATTTGCACGATACTATCATCCGTACCGTGCTCCAGCATACGCGGGGTAACAGGCTGCGCGCAGCTCAACTCCTTCAGATCAACCCCCGGACTATCCGCCGTCGTCTGGGCAAGAAGGAAGGTGCGGGCTCCGTGACGCGCGCCGCATAGCACTCTTTCCGCCCTTGGCTGGCGGTCTTCTACCTCAGTGGGAGGTTGCCCCCGCACGTCTCCTGAGTTTTGCCGGGCGCTCCGCGTCCGGGTGACAGTCCTGCCAACTTGGCAAGTAAGTGACAGGCTGTCGTTCAAACACTTAGTTTTCATCACCCTGCAAACCATGCGCAGATTGGCGCGCTACGTGCTCGCATCAATAACGAGTAGTAAACGCGTCCGTCTCGTAGTCTCGGAGCGTCTTTGGAGTCCAGTCCAACATGCTGGAACAGGTAAATGGTCAGGATTGGAATCAGGTGGCACGGGATGGGCAGGATGCTGTCAGCATGGAACGTACTGGCCGAATATTAATTGTAGATGACGACCCGCACTTCCTGCGGGTGCTGGCACGCATCCTTTCGGGTGAAAATTTCCTTGTCACCTCAGCGGGAGGGGCATGCGACGCATTGGAACTCCTAAAAAGCGCGCAGTTCGATTTGGTCATCTCCGATCTGCGTATGCCCGAGTGCGACGGCCTGAACTTTCTCGAGGCTCTCCGTCACGATGGAAACAATGTCCCTGTCATCATCCTCACAGCCTATGGTGAAGTCGATACATACTTGGCAGCCATGAACGCTGGGGCCACAGAATACCTGAACAAGCCTATTCACTCAGATGAATTATTGAGAATTGTCCGCTCCTGCCTGCGCTCGCGAGCCAATCGGGCTAGGGGCTAGGGGCTGGGGGCTAGGGACTAGGGGCTAGAGACGAGGGAGATTTTGGATTTAGGATCAAGCGTCCTGCTGAGGCACCGGGTGTCGGGCCCAAGTACATTGTAGGTTTTAGACCCTTGGTTTCAGACCGGTCGGTTTCTTCCCCAGCCCCTAGCCCCCAGCCCCTAGCTTTTCAGCTCCACGATCGTGGCGCCGGCGCCGCCTTCGTGGGGCGGAGCGAAATAGAACTTTTCAACGTGCGGGTGCGAAGCAAACATTTCATGCAGGCTCCTCCGAAGGATGCCCTTGCCGTGGCCGTGGATGACGCGCAGCCGAAAGCGTCCGGCCATGTAAGCTTCGTCCAGGAACTTGTCTACGCGCTCGCGGGCCAGCTCGGCGGTGTCGCCAATAACGTTGAGTTCCGCCAGGGCCTCCTCTGAGCGCACAGCCGCCACCGCCGGCCTGGGAGCGCCTGTCCCCCCATGAACGATCCGCCGCACCTCGCCTCTCGAGAGGCGCATGTGCAAGTTGCCGACCGCGATGTCAACCTGGTCATCATCGGGCAAAGCCATAACCGTTCCGGGAGATGATAGGTTGGCTACTTGTACCCGGTCGCCGACCGCGAGAGGCCTGGGAGCAGGGGGTTCTGCCGGGGCTGTGCCGGCGCCCCCGATGGCTTCCAGAACCTGAGTGTCCCACTCTTCCCGGACTTCGCGCTTCATGGACGCCATCTTCCGCTCGAGGCCTTTCGAGGGTTTGGGAGCTTTGGCCGCTTCCAGTTGGGCGCGAAGCTGCTCGATCACGCTCTCCCAGCGCTTCTCGTTGGCGCGCAAAGTCTGTTCCAGGCGCGAGTCCAGATCTTTCAGCTTGGCGCGGCGTTCCGCTTCGAACCGGTTCTCGAACTCGATCTGCCGGGCCGCCTGTTCCTTCCCTTGCTGAACGAGCTCTCCGACTTGCCTCTCGAGTTCCGCTTTCTGCTGGTGCAGCCCGGCAATCAACGCCGCCGCTTCCGCATCCGCCGGATGCAGCAAAGTGCGCGCCTTTTCCACGATACTCGGCTCGAGGCCGAGGCGTTGCGCGATATCGAGCGCGCTCGATTTTCCCGGCAGCCCGCTCAATAACCGGTAAGTGGGCTCGAGGGTTAATTCGTCGAACTCCATGGCCGCGTTGAGGGCTTCCGGAGTCTCCGCCGCGTAGGCCTTCAAACGCGAGTGGTGCGTGGTCACCAGCGTCATGGCGCCGCGCTGCCGGAAATGCTCGAGAATGGCCACCGCCAGCGCCGCGCCTTCGTTGGGCTCCGTGCTGGTCCCGAGCTCGTCCAGCAGCACCATATCCTTCTCTCCCGCCGCCTCCGCCATCCTCTGAATGTTGGTGACGTGGGCTGAAAACGTGCTCAGGTTCGCTTCGATGGACTGCTGATCGCCGATATCCGCCAGCACCCGCCGGAACAGCGGCAGTTTGAACTCGCCCGCCGGCACCGGGATGCCGGCCTGCGCCATGAGTACGGCGCTTCCGAGTGTTTTGAGGGCTACCGTTTTCCCGCCCGTGTTCGGTCCGCTGACGATCATCATGATCTTCGGCGGCTTGAGCTCGATGCTCAGCGGGACGGGACTTCTTCCCTGCGCGCGCAGGGTCTTCTCCAGCAAGGGATGCCGGGCGTCTTTCAGCAAGAGCGTGCGGTCCGAGCTGAACTCAGGAATGCAGCCATCGTACTGGCGGGAGAATTCCGCTTTGGCGAAGGCCAGGTCCAGCTCGCTCAGAATCTCGGTGGCGCGAAGCAGGTCTTCGCGCCGCTCCCGAAGCTTCCGGCTGAACTCACCCAGGATGCGTTGTATTTCGGCAAATTCCCTCTCCTGGAATTCTACCAGCTCGTTGTTCAAGGGCAGGGTCTCCATCGGCTCGAGATAGACGGTTGCTCCTGACGAGCTTGCGCCATGGATTACACCCTGCACGCGGCGCTTCTCCTCCACCCGCACGGGAATCACGAAGCGGTCATTCCGAAGCGTCACTACGGCATCCTGGAGCACTCCATCCCGGCTGAAGCGCCGCAGCAAACGCTCGAGCAGCGCCTGCACTTCCACCCGCAGACGCTCCATGGCGCGGCGAATTCGCGCCAGCTCCGGACTGGCGGAGGAATCCACCGAACCGTCCGGGCGGATCTTTCCCTCCAGCTCCGTGACCAGGTCGCGGAAGTCTGCCAGGCTCCGCGCCAACTCCTCCAGCCGCGGCATTGGGCACTTGGCAAACAGCCGCTGAGTCGCCAGGGCCGCGCGCGCCAGGCCCGTAAGCGCAAAAATCTCGAGCGCCTCCAGGGCCGCGCCCTCGATGCGGAGTTTATCGAGCAGCGGCCGCGGGTCGCGAAGGCTTCCCAAACTTGGTCTCGGACTCTCGCGCAGATATTCGCGCGCTTCCTTTGCCTGTTCCAGTTGGCGACGGATTAGATCAATGCGCGCGTGAGGCTCGACCGAATCAAGACACGGCCCGCTGAGCGGCCCGGAAAGGTACCCGCGCAGTAATTCCAGGACGGCGGGAAACTCCAACACGTCGCGGGAGAAACGGTCCTGGGTGTCATGGCCTTCAGTCTTGAAGTTCATAGAATCAGGCAAATCAGAGAGCAGAAATTAGAAACTAGAAACTGGAAAATGGAAAATCGAAACGGGCTGCTCTGCTTGTAGGGGCAACCCTTGTGGTTGCCCCAGGGGCGGCCACAAGGGCCGCCCCTACCGAGTTTGTCGTGCCCCTAATTGCTCGAGGGCGCCTTCGGTGGGGCACCCCGAATCAGTCGGAAGGCTGCGGCGGTGATGGCTCCCAGCAGCATGCCCGACACAACTGTATATGCCACCCAGAAGATGAGTTGAGGGAAGAAACCCAGGAGGAAATACTTTCCCCAGAATCCGTACCCGGGCGGCAAATCAGAAGGCAGGGCATCGTAATGCGTTCCCCAGTTGCCGCGAAACGCGAAGAACATCAGGACCGCGACCGGAATTCTTGCAGCATACCCATACGCGAGCATCGCCTTGAAGAGCGCAGGCCAACCCGGCAGGGTGACGAGCGCGGCGATAACAGTGACCAACCAGATGTAAATCAACCTTCCCCTGAAACTCCTTTCGATATGCTGGACGGAGCCGACATAGGCCAGTGCAATAATGACGACCACTGCGAGAATGGCGCGTGCATTCGCGCGCCAGACTGAAGCCGGCCCTTGGCCGGCTGACGACAGTCTGGCAGCAAAATAGATCCCAAAGATTGGGGCCAGCCAAGTGATCCCTATAATCGACCAGGGCCCTCCCGCCGCGGGATTGAAGAGGGCCTTGGACCAGTGCTGAAGCTCGCCGAGGAGGCGGAGGAGGGTCACTGCCAGCGTGATGATGCCGGGAACCAGGATAAGCCGAAAGATCGAAGAACGGTTGCCAGAGGGGGAATCTGCCATCACGTACCTCCGTTATTGAATTTCAGGAAGAACCCGCCTCGGCTGGCCACAGGCACCGGCCTTTGCCCAGCCCGTGGACAGCAAAGCTGGTGGGTGATTGTAGTCGATTTGGCGCCAGGCTTCCAGTCCGGTTTCGGTGCATTTTTTCTTTCTGGCTTCCTGCTGTTGAAAGTGATAGATTAGGGACAGCTCGGGGCATTTTGAAAGAACAAGGTCTGGCAAGAAGTTCCTCCGTGGAGGGTAGGTTTTTGCGCGAGTGTAAGGGTCGGACCCGAGGGAGTGCCCTTGGAGAGACATGAGACCAGACACCGCACCGCTGTGGGCCGCACCCAGAACGAGATTCTATGTGTCCTCCGTAACTCTCGAGCTTTAACGCGGAGGGCACGGAGGATCTCAGCGACCTCCGTGTTGAAGTTCTTTTGACCACAGAGGACCCAGAGGCGGAAAGGAGAATGTCATGAAGGTTCTGATGGTTTATCCCGAATTCCCTGACACTTTTTGGAGTTTCAAGCACGCTCTCCCTTTCCAGGGAAAGCGCTCGGCGTTTCCGCCCCTCGGCCTATTGACCCTCTCATCCCTTCTCCCCGGCCACTGGCAGAAGCGTCTGGTGGACATGAATGTCAGGCGGGTGAAAGATTCCGACCTCGACTGGGCCGACTTGGTTTTCTTCAGCGGCATGCTGGTGCAGGGCCCCTCGATGAAGGCGCAGATTGCGCGTTGCAAAGCTCGCGGCTTGCGCACCGTGGTGGGCGGCCCCATCACCAGTGCCAAGGATAGCGCCATCTCCCAGGCGGATCATGTGGTGGAAGGAGAAGCAGAAGAAATCATCCCCGAGCTGGCTGCCGATCTGGAGGGCGGCACAGCCCGGCCTCATTACCTCAAACCGCAACTTCCCGACGTGACGCGCGTCCCGCTGCCGGATTTACAGCTCGCGGAAGTGGCCCGGTACAGCTCGATGGCGGTGCAGTATTCGCGCGGTTGCCCGTTCACCTGCGAGTTTTGCGACATCATCGAGATCTACGGCCGCCGCCCGCGCACCAAGACGCCCGAGCAGCTCTGCGCCGAATTCGAGCAGCTTTACGGCTTGGGCTGGCGGGGACCGGTGTTCCTGGTGGACGACAACTTCATCGGCAACAAGAAGAACGTGAAGGTGCTGATGCCGGAACTGGTGAAGTGGATGCGCGACCATAAATTCCCGTTCTCACTCTACACCGAGGCTTCGGTGAACCTGGCCGAGGAAGAGGACTTGCTGCGGCAAATGCGCGAGGCTCACTTTACGCGGGTATTCCTGGGAATCGAGACACCGGTGGCCGAGAGTCTCAAGGAGACCACCAAATTCCAAAACCTGCGCAAGGATCTGCGGGAGAGCGTGAAACTCATCCAATCTTACGGGATTGAAGTCATGGCAGGTTTTATCGTGGGCTTCGACAACGATCCGGCCAACGTTTTTGAGCGGCAGATTCAATTTATCCGCGAAGCGGCCATCCCGCTTTCCATGGTCGGCCTGCTCACCGCCTTGCCCAACACCCAGTTGTGGCGGCGGTTGAAAACCGAAGGCCGGCTTCTAAAAGAGAGCCTCGGCAACAACACTCTCGCCGATCTGAACTTCATCCCCAAGATGGACAAACAGCAACTCATCGACGGCTACCAGCGAATCCTGCAAACTATTTACACCCCCAAGGAGTATTTCGAGCGCGCTTCCGCCTTCCTCTCCCAACTGGGGGAGGCGGCCCGTCCGCCGGTGGTGTGGTCCGACGTCATGGCACTGGGCAGATCGCTCTGGCGACAGGGAGTTGTCTACAACTACCGCAAGGAGTATTGGAAGTTCCTTGCGCAGACCGTTCGCCGGCATCGTCACCACTTTAGCAAGGCCATCACCCTCGCCATTATGGGACACCACTTTTTCGAGCTGACTTCGGCAGGGGAGAAAATAAACGTGGAGACCAGTGCGGCCCTGGGGTGAATAAGATTGCCGATTGTCGATTGACGATTGACGATTGCAGATGTGTTGTGGTTGATCCCTTCACTGCCAATCGGCAATCGACCATCGACAATCGGCAATAAGAGGTGAATAAGATTGTCGATTGACGATTGTCGATTGACGATTGCAGACGTGGTGCGGTTGATCGCTCCGCTGCCAATCGGCAATCTACAATCGCCAATCGGCAATCAGGGCCCTAGCCTTTCTTCAGTTCACTTAACACCATGCGCCCACATTTCTTGAGGGTTTCAAACACCCCCACCCCCTTGTTAGCAATGGCTTCAAAAACAGGTTCGTCCTTCCTCATGAGCTCCTTCTTCAGCGTCTCGACGGGCAGCGCACTGGGCAGGTCGCGCTTATTGAGTTGGAGCACGTAGGGGATGTTCATCAAGTCGTGCTTCTGCTCCTTGAGGTTTTCAATCAAATTCTCGAGCGCTTCCAGGTTGGCGTCCAGCCGCTCGGCCTGGGAGTCTGCCACAAGAATCACGCCATCCACGCCGCGCAGAATCAATCTTCGGCTGGCATCGTAGAAGATCTGGCCGGGAACGGTGTAAAGATGAAACCTGGTTCTGAATCCTCGTATGGAGCCCAGGTCGACGGGAAGGAAATCAAAGAAGAGTGTGCGGTCGGTCTCGGTGGCGAGCGAGATCATCTTCCCTCCCCCCTTGCCCACCGTCTGGTCAAAGATCCAGCGGAGGTTGGTGGTCTTGCCGCCCAAGCCCGCGCCGTAATAAACAATCTTGCAGTTTATTTCCCGTGCAGCAAAGTTGATGAAACTCACGCGGTCTGGCTCCCTTCTTCGAGGCCACCGCCTCACCCGCCGCCAGTTCGGGTGAAGTCTTTCGGTTTGCTGATCCCCCGCGCCCAACAAGGCTTCCGCCGTTCACGGGTTCGTCTGGTAAGGTTATATACCACAATGTTAAAACATTGACAATAGCTGGTAGTGGCTGGTAGTGGCTGACGGTGGCGTCATTTGAAATGGGGTCCGTTTCGAAAGGCCTGTCATTCCCGCGAAGGCGGGAATCCACTCTCTAGACAGCCTGTTTCCGAACACTTCCGTCGTGGATTCCCGCCTTCGCGGGAATGACCGCACCTTACCCCCGTGACGATGGGCTTGCACGCTGGCGAGAAGTCGTACCAATTCGCGGGCAGGTTGTCTATGATAGTTTTCTCGGAGGTCTTCGTGAATCGTTTGAGGTCGCTTGCTTGCGCCTTGCTTCTGGCAGGGAGTTGTTTTGCCCTTCCCTCGGCCCCCGACGCGGGCGATCAAGCAGCCCTCAATGAGGCCGTGAGCTGGATTCAGGCCACGCCCCGCCTGCGGGCGGAGTACGACTACATCATGACATGCCGCCTTAGGCTCCTGTTTTTTTGGGTCACCTGGGATGACTTGGGGGGCGGATACATCAAGACCGGCCAGGCGATGAACGATCCAAATCTCCGAATGATCCAGTTGCTTTTTGGATCTGATCCCGCCAAGGCCCCGCGCGCCATCAACCGTTGGGGGGCGGGGACTGAAGTCGTCAAATTGGATGGGAGCAAAGCTCCAGAGGCAAGCGCTTTTGTTGGCTTCATGAAGTCTTCCAAAGGTGAATCGGTGTCGGCCATGCAGCGGGAACTCGCCCACGAGAAAAGCGCAGGAAAGCATATGTTTGAAGCCATCGTCAGCCGCGTAGACGGCGCGCAGGCCATCTCGACCACGGTTCCCTTTTACAGCGACAAGGACTACGACATGAGCCAACTCGCGGAGGCCCAGAAGCTGGCCCTGGACCAATTGGGCGATGGCCAAGCGCGAAAGTTCCGCCGCTGGGACGGCCCTGCACGTCTCCAGTGCCGCCGGCCGGGGGGATTTCTATCGACAACGGAGGAACTGCTGGAACGATCCCTGGCCGGGGAGAAAACCCCTGTCTCCTTATGTTATGTGTACAACGCCCGCCTCTACACTTTGACTCTACAGCGTGTGATTCCCGTAAGCTCAAAGCACGTCCAAATCACGCTGAAAGAGAAGGGGGAGAAAATCGACCAATCATACCGCGACCTCGAGGCATTACAGTTCCAGATCCACAACCAGGAGTCCGGCGCCAAAACTGACTTCAGTGTTTTGCTTGGAACTGCCGGTGAGTTGCGGGGGGTTCCGGTCCAGATCAACTACCAGCCTAATTGGTGGTTCCAGGTCGTGCTGAACCTCAATACCCAGCCCAAGGGCGGGACGGACAGGTGACTAGGGCGGCGTTACTTACGGGCTTGATTCTCTAAAGGCTTTGACGGCTCTAAAGCTCTGGCTGCCCAGGTTTGAATCCTTGTTCCGGCTATATACTCTCCCGTTAAAGTCAATACTGTAGACTCGACTCCTGCTCTGTTGCGAGGAAGTCCACCAGTAGATAATTGGTGAATAGGGATTCCAAAGAGGCGACTCCTTGTCGGGCTTTGTCGTATACGACGCTTGGGCGCTGCCGGGGTTCCAGACCCCTCGACAATTAGCGCCGTGGCGGGTCATCGAGCACACCATCTCCTCAACAGTGGGAAGACGCCAGATGTCCTGCGGAGTGTTCGCCATCGCCGTTCCATCTGCCGTGAGATACCGGCACGCTCTTTGAGCCTCTTCCCAGGTGGGGCCGCGCCATTGGGTCACCCAGATTCTGTCACGGGGATCTGGATTCGGCCAGCCCGGACCTTCCGGCGCCCAAACCAACTTTACGCCGTTTCCCTGGACGATCCTCAGGCCGCGGTTGCCGTCGTCGATACGGCCCGCAATGCGCGTCACGGGCTCGATGGCAGATCCGGCTGCAACAAGTAGAGGAAGAAGAACGCTGATCTTGTACGCAAGGCTCACCGGTGCGGGGCGACCTACCCAGAAAAGTATCCCAACGATTAGAACGGGTAGAAGCGCTGGCAGCCAACCCAACACGACATTGGGAGTCAGGACCTTCCGAGTGATTAGAATCCACACGCAAAAGCCCACGCCGAACAACTGATAGAGGCCACCTCCCGCTCTTGGCCAGCGGAGAGCGATCAGCGAGAGCGCCACGAAGACCAGCATTAGCGCCATGTAACGGACCGTAAGCGTCAGATTTTGAGATAAGGACTTGAAGTACCATCCTTCATGAAAGCTCTCGAAAGCGCCCCAGAAAGCCCACAAGCTCGAGATGAGGGTGGAGATCCCTACCGCGACCCAACCCAGAATCACACCTTTTCTCACGGGTGGCTACCTCATCAGACCTGCTGTTCTCGGCTTGCGCCGGTAATGTCAAACCGTCTTACAAGCGGCGAAAATAGTCAATCGTCCGGTCCAGACCTTCTTCCAGGCTGACGTGCGGCTCCCAGCTCAGAAGGTCTCGAGCACGCGAGATATCCGGTCGGCGGCACTTAGGATCATCCACGGGCAAGATGTGATGGACCATTCGACTCGAACTCCGGGTGAGCCGGATGATGAGGGCGGCGGTTTCAGCGATGCTGATTTCGGAGGCGTTTCCCAGGTTGACGGGTTGGTGAATGGCCTGGGGTGTTGCTATCGGGGCTTCTTCCTTTGCGGCGTGGTGAAAGAGCAAGCGGATAATTCCTTCCACGAGGTCTGAGACGTAGCAAAAGCTGCGGGTCTGAGTCCCGTCTCCATAGAGGGTGAGGTCCTTACCCTGCAAGGCCTGGACGATGAAGTTGGAGATGACCCGGCCGTCGTAAGGCCGCATGCGCGGGCCGTAAGTGTTGAAGATGCGCGCGATGCGGGTATCCAGGCGGTGGGTGCGATGATACGCCAGGGTCAAGGCCTCGGCGAACCGTTTCGCTTCGTCGTAGACTCCGCGAGGCCCCACCGGGTTTACGTGCCCCCAGTAGTCCTCCGCTTGCGGGCTCACTTCCGGATCACCGTAGACTTCCGAGGTGCTGGCCAGCAGGAACGTGGCCCCTCGGGCTTTGGCAAGTCCCAGAGCGTTGTGGGTGCCGAGCGATCCCACCTTGAGTGTCTGGATGGGCAGGCGAAGGTAATCAATGGGGCTGGCGGGAGAAGCAAAGTGCATCACCGCATCGACGGCCCCTTCCACATCTATATGCGTGGTGACGTCGTGGCGGAGGAACGTGAATCCCGGGTGGTTTGCGAAGGCCGCAAGGTTCTCCAAGCGTCCCGTAATGAGGCTATCCAGGCAGCAAACCTGGTGCCCCGCTCCAAGCAATTGCTCGCAAAGATGGCTTCCCAGAAAACCCGCCCCACCGGTGATGACAACCCTCATGAGAGTCCCTTGCTCCGCGCTCAAATGCCCCGCGTGTCGAGAAGGTGCTTGGGAGCGGGCGGACCGCTGCCGATGTCCACGTATTCAAACCCATGCCCGACCATGGCGGTACGGGAAAACATGTTGCGGCCATCGAGGATCAGCGGCCGCGCCATGATTTGGCGAACCCTGGTCAAATCCAAGCGGAGGAATTCCCCCCACTCGGTCAGAGCCAGGACGGCTTCCGCGCCCTCGGCCGCCGCGTAGGCGTCTGCACAATACTCAATCTCGGGGACCTCGGCTCGAGCCTTTTCCATTGCCTGGGGATCGTAAGCCCGCATGCGAGCGCCTTCCGCAAGCAATCTGCGGATTACCGCCAGCGACGGTGAAGACCTGACATCGTCGGTGCAGGGTTTGAAGGCGAGCCCCCAAACTCCGATCCGTTTTCCGCGCACGACCCAAAGCTCGTTCTTGATTTTCTTGACGAACAAGTCGATGCGGCTCTCGTTGATTCGTTCCACTTCGCGCAGCAGGGTGAAGGCACAGCCGGCATCCTCGCCTACCCGGACAAAGGCTTGAAGGTCCTTGGGAAAGCAGGAACCCCCAAACCCCACTCCCGGCCTGAGGAAACTCCCGCCGATCCTTTTGTCCATGCCCACGGCCTCGGCCACCTTCCCCACGTCCGCGCCCACGGCTTCACACAAGTCGGCGATCATGTTAATGAAAGAAATCTTCATGGCCAGGAAGGAATTGGAGGCATGCTTGATCAGCTCGGCGCTGTTGATGTCCGTGACCACGAAAGGCACGCGCGGGCGGCTTCCGCAATTCTCGTGAACGGGACAGGCGAAGCTCTGCTCGAGTACCGGCTGATAAACCTCCTCCAGGAGTTTAGCCGCTCTTTCCGAGTCAACCCCAACCACAATACGGTCAGGATGAAGAAAGTCCTCGACCCCCGATCCTTCACGCAAGAACTCGGGATTGGAGGCCACGTCACATTGGAACTGCGGGTTGTTTGCGTATATGCCGAAGTGCTTCTGAAGCCGGCGCCCGGTCTGAACGGGGACGGTGCTCTTTTCAATTACCAAATGGTAGCCACGGGCGCATCCCGAGATTCTTCGAGCCACCAGCTCCACCGAGGAAAGATCCGCTTCACCATTTTCGAGGGGTGGAGTCCCCACGCAGATGAAGATGACCTGGCACTTCGCCACGGCGTCTTCTATTCGAGAATCAAACTCGAGCCGTTGCGCCTGCCGGTTTCGCTCGACCATGTCTTCCAGGCACGGCTCGTAGAAGGGCATTCCGCCGGAGTTTAAGACTTTAATCTTCTCCAGGTCGTCGTCTACGCAGATAACCCGGTGGCCGGTTTCAGCCAGGCCCGCTGCGGTGATAAGCCCCACATACCCCGTTCCAATAACTGCGATATTCATAGGAATGCAATGCTCCTCAAGAATGGCATTGAGTTCTGCCTACTGCGAAGAGTACCACGAGCCGAGCTTGTAACCAAGGCGGTTCCTTGCTGATTAAGCTGCGGAGGTAAGAATATCCTTGCAGAGGCACTCGTAGTTGTTTGAAAATCTCAGGGAGACAAGAGTAAGGGAAAGAGTCAGGGCGCAAGAGTAAGCAGGAGAAGTTCAGGAAGCCAAGAGGGAGCGTGGAGGAAGGTTCATGATCGTCGGAGTTCCTAAGGAGAGCTTTCCCGGGGAGCGGCGTGTGGCGCTGGTGCCCGCGGTCATTCCGAGCCTGCTCAAAGCGGGTTTCGAAGTGGTTGTCGAGTCGGGGGCGGGAGCCCAGGCCGGCTACCCGGATGCGGAATACGTGGGGAAGGGCGGCAAGATTCTCCCGGAGCGGGCCGAGGTGTTCAAAGCTGCCGATGTGGTGCTGCAAGTGCTCTGCCACGGATCGAACGACGTAACCGGCAAGGCCGATTTGCCTCTGCTTCGACCTGGGCAAGTGCTGATCGGCTTTTTGCGCCCGCTGGGGTCAGTGGAAACTGTTCGGGAAGTTGCCTCCACGGGAGTTACGGCATTCTCCATCGAGTTGATGCCGCGCACCACTCGCGCGCAGAGCATGGACGCCCTCTCCTCGATGGCAACCATCTGCGGTTACAAAGCCGTGCTGCTGGCTGCGGACAGGCTTCCGCGGCTCTTCCCCATGCTCACCACAGCCGCAGGAACCATTACCCCGGCGCGTGTACTCATCATCGGGGCAGGCGTGGCAGGTCTTCAAGCCATTGCGACGGCACGGAGGTTGGGTGCCGTCACCTCTGCCTATGATATGCGGCCGGCGGCCAAGGAGCAGGTGCAGAGCCTGGGAGGGCGCTTTGTGGAGCTTCCCGTCGAGGCCCAGGATGCTCAGGACGCTCGTGGCTACGCGCGGGCGCAAGACGAGTCGTTTTATCGGCGCCAGCGGGAGCTGCTCAGCCGCGTGGTGGCCGAGAGCGATGTCGTGATTACCGCCGCGGTCATCCCCGGCAAGAAAGCGCCGGTACTGGTGACGCGCGACATGGTGGAGAAGATGGCGCCCGGCTCGGTGATCGTGGACGTGGCGGGCGAGCGCGGTGGGAATTGCGAACTGACCCAGGCAAGCAAGGTGGTGGTCCAGCACGATGTTACCATCATCGGCTACATCAATCTGGCCAGCACCGTCCCCTATCACGCCAGCCAGATGTACGCTCGAAACGTCTCGGCGTTTCTTCTTCACCTGACTAAAGACCGGAAGATCGAGATCAACACCGATGATGAGATCACCCGCGAAACGCTGGTGACCCGGGGGGGCGAGGTGGTCAACGCGCGGGTGCGGGAGTTCTTTTCGCTGCCGGAGAAGAAAGTCTAGGAGTCAAGGAGTCAAGAAGTCGAGGAGTCGAAGAGTCGAAGAGTCGAGGAGTTAAGAGCCTCTCGACTCCTCGAGTGGAAGTGGGCTGAGATTATTTGGCAATACTGTCATTCCGATCCCGCAGTCGCGGGAGTGGAATCTCGCGCTGGTAAGTCGAAGAGTGGAGGCTCGAAGGTCCAAGAGTTGGCAACTTTCCGACTCTTGACTCCTCGACTTCTCGACTTTTCAACTTCTCAACTTGTATCAGGAGGAAAACGTGACGTCAAACCTGATCACCAACCTTTACGTGTTCATGCTGGCAGCCTTTTTGGGATTCGAGGTGATTCGCCGAGTCTCTCCGCTTCTCCACACACCCCTTATGTCCCTCACCAACGCCCTGGATGCCATCGCCGTGGTCGGCGCCATCGTGCTGGTGGGCGAGCATAAGAGCACGCTATCGACCGTGCTGGGGACCGTGGCGGTGGTCGCCGCCATGAGCAACGTGGTCGGCGGATTCCTGATTACGGACCGCATGCTGAGAATGTTCAAAACGAGCAAACCGAAAAAGCCATGACGCCACTCATTAACGAGACTCTTATCCAGATCACTTATCTTGTCGCCACCGCCCTGTTCATCCTCGCGCTCAAGTGGCTGAGCGCGCCAAGCACGGCACGACGCGGTGTTTGGGCGGGTGAACTGGGGATGGTCCTGGCCATCGGCGGGACGCTGCTCTACCAGGGGATTGTCGACTACAAATGGATCGTGATCGCCCTCGTCCTGGGGTCGATCATCGGCATCCCCCTGGGCCTTGTCCACATGACGGCGGTCCCGCAACGGACGGCTCTCAGCCACGCTTGTGGCGCCCTGTGCGTTTCGCTCGTGGGTACGGCGGAATACTATCTGCGCGCGCCCAACGTCCCGCCCTTCATGATGGCGGTGCTCTCAATGGAGGTCATTCTCGGCTCGCTGACCTTCACCGGCAGCTTGATGGCCACGGGCAAGCTGCAAGAAATCCTGCCGCAACGCCCCATCACCTATAAGGGGCAGAACATTGTGAATCTATCGCTTCTGGCCGTCGCGGTGATTGTCGCAGTCATCCTGGTGCTTCACCCCGGGCAGAAGCACCTCTTCCCGCTGCTCATAGGTATTCCGCTGGTGTTTGGCGTATTGATGATCGTTCCTATCGGCGGCGCGGACATGCCCACCGTGATCTCGCTGCTGAATTCTTACGCCGGCCTTTCTGCGGCGGCGATGGGGTTCGTCCTGGACAGCAAGCTTCTGATCATCGCGGGCGCGCTGGATGGCTCCTCGGGGTTCATCCTGTCAGTGATCATGTCCAAAGCGATGAACCGCTCCTTCACGAATGTTCTGTTCGGGGCGTTCGGGCAAGTGCAGGCTTCTGCTGTAGCAGGTCAAGAAGCGCGCACCGTGCGCAGCGTCACGGCCGAGGAGGCGGCCTCGATTCTGGCGGCGGCTAACTCCGTAGTGATCGTTCCGGGTTATGGGATGGCGGTGGCCCAGGCGCAACATAAGGTCCGGGAACTTTACGATGCCCTCAGCAAACGCGGCGTGGATGTGAAGTTCGGCATTCACCCCGTGGCGGGACGCATGCCCGGTCACATGAATGTTCTGCTTGCCGAGGCCGACATTCCTTATGACAAGCTGATGGATATGGACGCTATCAATCCGGAGTTCCCACAAACCGACGTGGCCCTGGTGATCGGCGCCAACGACGTCACCAATCCCGCCGCCCGCCAGGACGCGGGCAGCCCCATTTACGGCATGCCCATCCTCGATGTGGACAAGGCCCGAACCATCATGGTGATCAAAAGGAGCATGAGCCCGGGCTTCGCGGGCATCGACAACCCTCTCTATTACCTCGATAAGACCTTGATGCTTTTTGGGGATGCCAAAGCATTTGTCGGCGACATCGTGCGGGAGCTGGCGGGGGGCGGGCACTGAAGAACAGGAGTCAGAAGTCAGAATTCAGAATGAAGCGTAAAGGGTGAAGTGTAAAGGGTAAAGGATAAAGGGTAAAGGATAAAACCACCTTTCGCCCTTTGACCATTAGCCTTTATAGCTTACACTTTACCCTTTACACTTTACACTTTACACTTTCTCCTCCTACTTCTTCTTGCTGCTGTTCAGCGAGCGGATGTAGGCAACGACGGCGGAAATCTCCTCGTCCTTAAGGTGGCTGGCCGGCATTTGCGTCCTCTTCTTGCCATTCTTGACGACGTCCCACATCTGCTTGTCGTTAATGGAAGACTGCCACTTGGGGTCGGTGAAGTTGGGAGTCTTGAGGGCGGAAAATCCCTTTCCCCCGGCGGCGTGGCACATCATGCAATTCTTCTCGAAAATCGCCGCCCCATTAGCCGCCGGAACGGCAGCTTGAAAGGCGAGCGACCAAACAAGCAAGCCGGCTCCCGCCAGCCCGCATATTAAGCCAGAGCCTGTGTTGAGTTTCATAAGCTAACCTCCTTTAACCCGAATTCAGATGATCTCGAAGTAGCGTTCCAACTCCCAATCCGTTACGGCCCGCCGGAACTGACGGGTTTCCCAATCTCGTGTCGAGGAGTAATGATCGACGAATTCATCGCCAAAAATCCGGCGCGCGGTCTTGCTCGACCGGAAGAGCTCAGTGCTCTCCTCGAGACTTCGGGGGAGCGCCGGCGCCTGCGACTCGTAAGCGTTTCCGATGGGGGCGGGAAGTCCCAAATTGTTTTCGATCCCATAAAGGCCGGAAGCCAGGCTTGCCGCAAGCGACAAGTAGGGGTTGGCATCGGCTCCGGGGAGCCGGTGCTCGACACGTGTGCTTTTGGCCCCGGCGGAAATCGCGCGCAGCGCCGTCGTGCGGTTGTCCATTCCCCACGTTACGTTGGTTGGCGCCCAGGTGCCGGGCACAGTGCGCTTGTAGGAGTTCACCGTGGGGCAGAACATTACTGTGAACTCCCGCATGAGGGATAGTTGTCCTGCCAGGTAACATCGCATCAGCTCGGAAATGTGCGAGTCCGATTTCGGGTCATAGAAAAGGTTCTTCTTTCCCGCCCGGTCGGAAAGGCTCTGATGGATATGCCCGCTGCAACCCGGAAGGTTGGCGTTCCACTTGGCCATGAAAGTTACCAGCAAGCCGTGTTGGCGCGCTACGATCTTGACCACGGTCTTGAACATCGCCGCCTTGTCCCCCGCGCGCAAGGCCTCGTCGTGGCGAATGGCCGTTTCGTAAACCCCCGGACCCGTTTCGGTGTGAAAGCCCTCGATCTCAATGCCCATCGCACTGGCGGTGTCCAGAATGCCATGGGCCAGATCCGAGTGCGCTGAAGAACGCAAGAAACTGTATCCGAACATGCCCGGCGAAAGTGGAGTCATGTCGCGGAAACGCTTTTGCCGCGCCGAGAGCGGGTCCTCCCGGAAGAAGAAGTACTCATACTCGATCGAGGCCTTCGCGGAGTAACCCTTTCTCCCCGCGTCCTCCACGACGCTTCGCAGGATCTGACGCGGGGAGACCGGCAAGGGCGAGCCATCCTTGCGGAAAAAATCCACCAGGAAACATGCCGTGTGCGGCTCCCAAGGGAGGACGCAAAATGTGGACAGGTCGATCCGGGCAAGAGTATCGGGATAACCCGTGTGCCACCCGGTGAGTGTGACGTTGTCGTAGAGCACGTCGGAACTGTCCCAGCCGAAGATGACATCGCAAAAACCGAACCCCGACTCGGCCGCAGAGAAGAATTTCTCGAGTGAGATATATTTTCCCCTCAGCACACAGTCGATATCGAATCCTCCCAGCTTTACGCTTTCGATTCCGTGTTTTGCAAAAGACTGCTTGATCTGCTGGAGATTCATATGCCTGTCCTCGTGCGCAGGTGGAAGCTCTTGGGGCGCGTCAAGTACAGAAACCCGAGGTGCGAGAGGGTGCAGCCGTGACCGCTGTCCTTGATGCCCACCCAGGCAAGCTCGGGATCCAAAAAATCGCACCGGTTGACGTAGACCGTTCCCGCCGCCGTGCGGTGCGCCAGCCTCTCGCCCCGCGCCATGTCCTCAGTCCAGATGGACGCGGTGAGGCCGTAGGGGCTGTCGTTCATCAGCCGGATGGCCTCCTCCTCGGTATCAACGGGCATGATTCCGATGACAGGCCCGAAGCTCTCCACCATCATCACGCTCATGCTGTGGTCAACCTGCACGAGCACCGTGGGCTGGAAGTAGTAGCCGGGCCCCGGCAGGCGGCCTCCTCCGGTCAATACCTTGGCCCCCCGGCCGACGGCCTGGCCGACCTGGAATTCCATGAAATCAACCGTCTTGCGCTGGGCCAGCGGCCCCACGGTTGTGCTCTCGTCCTCCGGGCTGCCCACTTTGTATTTCTCCACCTCGGCAACGTAGGCATCGACGAACCTGGAGAAAAGGGGGCGCATCACGTAGATCCGCTCCACGGCGCAGCAGCTCTGCCCGGCATTGTAGAAGGCGCCGTCCACCAGGTTTTCCACGGCGAAGGCAAAACTGGCGTCCTCGCACACGAAGGCCGGATCTTTGCCGCCCAGCTCGAGACCCATGTCGAGCAACTGGCTCGACGCTTCCTGGTACACCTGACGCCCGCCCTCCACCGAGCCGGTAAATGAGATGAAATCGACCGCGCGCGCCTCAATAAGCTTGCGGATGGTAGCGTGGCTGACGTGGATCGATGCCACCAGGTCCTGTGGCAGGCTGGTCTTGCGAAAGGCCTCCAGGAAAGCGTCGCCGCACAACGGCGTCAGGCGGGCGTGCTTGATGAGAACGGCGTTCCCGGCCAAAAGGGCCGGGACGATTACGTTCACGGCGATCAGCAGCGGGTAGTTCCAGGCGGGAATGTCGAGCACGATACCGAGCGGCTCGTGCCGGATGAACCTGCGGAACCCGTCTTTGGGCGGGAGAATATCGTCCGCCAGTGGACCGGCCGCCAACCGCACCATGGTCTCGGCCCGGTCGAGCATCGTGTCCACCTCTCGGCGCGCCTGGCCGATGGGCTTGCCCATCTGGCGCGTAATGTCCAGCGCAACTGCCTCCTTCATGGACCGAAAGGCATCTATAAACTTGCGGCAGACGTCAGCGCGTTCCTGCACCGGGACGTCGCGCCACTGCTGCTGCGCCAAGCGCATTCTGGAAAGAACGGACTCCAGTTCCGCCTCCGGAGTGGGCTCGAGGGTGCGAAAAACCTTTTCCGTGGCGGGGTTTACGAGTTTCCAAGTTGGGTTTATCGTCACCAGTCCTCCTCAGCAGAGCCTTAAGAGACGGCTAGCATATAACCACCTCCTGACACGGTCAAGACAATCCACACAATCCACAGGAGCAAGGCATGTCCCACATTGTCCCTGCGTAATTGCTTTTTGCGCAGCACTCGCGCATACTGAAATCATCTTTACGAGCGAGGCCCACTATGAACTGGCGCGACAGAATCACGATTGATCCCGCCGTTTGCCATGGCAAGGCGTGCATTAAAGGTACCCGCGTAATGGTGTCCGTGGTGCTGGACAATCTCGGGGCAGGGGAAACACCCGAGCAGATTGCCGCGGCCTACAGGCTCGCTTCCGAAGACATCCAAGCGGTGCTGCTCTACGCCGCCGAGCTGGCCAAAGAGCGGTTCATCCCGCTCGGAGTGGTGTGATGCGTTTCAAGACCGACGAGAACCTCCACCCCGAGCTTGCCGTGTTTCTCCGCGAAAATGGTCACGACGCCCTGACGGTTTGGGACCAAAGCCTGCGGGGACGGTCGGACACCGATCTGGCCGCTGTCTGCCAGTCGGAACAGCGCGCCCTGGTAACGCTCGATGCGGGATTCGCCGACATCCGCGCTTACCCGCCCCGGCAGTTTGCGGGGCTCATCGTCCTGCGGGTCGCGGATCAGAGCCGACGGAGCATTCTGAGAGTCTTCCCCCGAGTACTAAGCCTACTCGGGAGCGAGCCTCTGTCCGGACAATTGTGGATCGTGAGTGACCACAACGTACGGGTCAGAGAGGACTAAGCGGACCTACTTTGTACCTCCGCGGCTGTTAGGCGCCACCGTTGATGAGAGCCGCCGACCCAAAAAGCAGGTCTGGTGCGCTACCTCCTTTCACCAGCTTTCCTCATACAGCCTCAAGAGATCGCCTTGGGTGCAGGGGCGGATATTGGTCTTGTGGCAGGAGTCTTCGAAGGCCTTCAGCGAGAGGGGGCCGAGGCTCTCCCGGGGCACTTTGTGGTGGCGCAGGCCGCGAGTTATACCAAGGCGCTCGATCATGGACTCGACTTCCGCCACGGACCTCGCCGCAGCTTCCTTCTCCGTCATCTGGTGCGCCGGCACGCCAAAAAGGGCTGCCAAGCGCGCGTAGTGACTCGCCGCCACCTCCTGGTTGAAGCGCATGACCGCAGGGAGGCACAAAGCGTTGGCCAGCCCGTGATTCAAGCCGAACTCGGTAGAAAGGGGATGTGCCAGCGAATGGGTGGCGCCCAGATCTTTCTGGAAGGCGATGGCTCCCATGGTAGCCGCAACCTGCATATACCCGCGTGCCTCGACGTCCTTGCCATTGCGTGTAGCCCGCTCGAGGTAACGGATGACCAGCTCCAGCCCATGGATGGCGATGGCGTCGCACAGCGGATGGAATACGGGACAGGTCAGGGACTCGAGGCAATGCGTGAAGGCATCCATGCCGGTGGCTGCGGTCAGGAACGGCGGCAGCCCGACCGTCAACTCCGGATCCAGGATGGCGCGTTTGGGCATCAGCCAGGGGCTGAAGATGATGATCTTGCGGCCCAGCTTGTGCGAGGTGATCACAGAGGAGCGCCCCACCTCGCTGCCGGTTCCCGCCGTAGTGGGTATGGCGATGATCGGGTCGTAAGGTCCGCTCATACGCTCCGTGCCCCCGGCCTGCCATTCGAGCTCAGTCAGCGCGCCGCCATACCGGGCCATGACCACAACAGCCTTGGAAACGTCGAGAGGGCTGCCGCCGCCCAGGCCGATCGCCCCGTCGCAGCCCGCAGACCGGTAAAGTTCAGCCGATCCGAGCACGTCTTCTTCGATCGGATTGGCGTGAACGCCGGGGAAAACCTCGTGGGGCACGCCGGCGTCCTTGAGCACGGAAACCACGGCGTCCAAGACGGGCGTGGCGCGAAGTCCGGGATCAGTGACGACGAGGGGCTTGCGCACGCCCGTTTCCTCGAGACAGGCGGGAAGGCGCTTGATGGCGCCACAGCCGAAGACGATTCTCGTGGGAAACGAAAAAGTACTAATCTCATCGAACATGTCGGGTTCACCTCTGAGCTTTGCGAGGCAGCACAAGCTTGTTAATCCAGTTGCTGAATTCTACCTGGCGCACTTGATCCGACAACACGTCGTCGTCGATGTCGAGCTGCCAGCGCAGGTCTTTCCGGCCCGGGTTCTGGGAGAGCGTCTCGAGCTTATCGACGTACTGGAGCAAATCTTCGTGATTGCGGAAGAAGCCTTCCGCCACCAACTTCGGCTCTCGCGCCACGATCAGACGCGCCATTTCGTGCAGATCATACTCAGGATGATATTGGGCAGCCCAGAAAGTCCCCTTCTTGTGCTTCACTTCGATCGCCTGCACGCGCGTGAAATCGTTCGAGGCCAGCAGCACGGCTCCGGGAGGAAGTTGCGTGACCTCGTCGAGATGGCTGATGAAGGCGTTGTACAGGGGCGGTTTCCCTTCCAACATGGGGTGCTCGAGACCCTCGGCGGTAAGCCGGATTTTGCGCGCGAGGCCCATCTCGCGCCCGCGCGGGTTCATCCGCACCTCTCCTCCAGCAGCCACCGCCGCCATCTGGATCCCCCAGCAAGTGCCAAAACCGGGAGTTCCAACTTCGTAGCTCTTCCGGGCAAACTCGACCTGGCGGGTCACACGTATATCATCCAGATGATAAATGGTCAGGTTGCATCCGGTCCAGAGTATCCCGTCGTAGTGTTCCGGTCCCAACCCGTCCGGGGGAGTAGGATTGTCGCTCGGTAGCCAGAGGCTGGACTCCGCCTCGGGCAGGTACCTTTTCAGCATCTCGGCGTAAAGGCGCCAAGCGTGCTTCATTCTCGCCACGTCGAACTCGTCGCGGCTGGCTTTTGGGTAGCCGTCAACGATCAGGAAACGCAGTGTGGAGGGCATAGGCTTGTTGGTCGCGGCGAGTCGAGGAGTCGAAGAGTTGAGGAGTCGAGGAGTCAAAGAGTTGAGAGGTTGAGAATCAAGAACCTCTCAACTCCTTGACTTTTCAACTCCTTGACTCCTCGACTTCTCGACTCCTTGACTCCTCGACTTCTCAACTCCCGTCAGCATCCTTCCAAGGCATCAATGATAGCCGGGAGTTGGCCGAAGTCCCGGCACACAGCGTCGGCGCGGGTGTTGGCGCTGTCCCGGTCAACCACCGCCGTAAAGAGCACCGCTCGAGCTCCCGCGTCTTTCGCGCCGGCAATGTCGTTGTGCTCACGGTCCCCAATATGTACGATTTCCTCGAGACGGCACCCGGCGAGTTCGGCGGCACGGCGAAATATCCCCAGCGCGGGCTTCGCGCAACCCACCTCGTCGGAGAATACGAAGGCCGAAAAAAGGTCCCGCAGCCCATAACCTGCCAGCAATTCGCGGAGGGCGCGACCGGGCGTGAAAATAGCGTCCGAAACCACTACCAAGGTGAATCGCCGGCGTAGTGTCCTCAGAGCCTCCGCAACTCCGGGCACCAGATCGGGACGGACGCGCAACTCCATGTCCTCATGGAGCTTCACCAACTCGCAAAGTTCATCCTCCGGCAACTCGCGCTTTAGGCCGGCCAGCAGGACCCGCAGGCGCGCTTCCACTGACCAGGTAAAGTGCTGGTCGTGCCAAACTTGCCGGAAGGCCGCGTCCACGGTGTCGTAGGCACAATCGACGAGCGCCCGATCGACGAAAGCGCGCCGTGACAGGTAACGATGAATCAAGTCCCTGCGCTCGACCCGCTTTGAGGGCAGACCCTGCTGGCGTCGCTTAGGCTCGTCGGAGTCATCGACGAACACCGTATCCCAAAGATCAAACGAGACTGCACGCACTCGAGGCATTGCCCGTCCCTGAGGACAGCAGACACTGAATCAAAGGGCAGGATTATACCATATCCGATTTCGGGGTTAATATAGCTCGGTACCACATTGCGTCGACCCGCGCGTAATTGTGGTAGACCGGTTCGCTTCGACAACTGATCTTTGGAGGAGGGTTCTTGTGCTGAAGAAGGCTCCGAATAGTTTTGTGATGGCGATTCTACTGATACTCTTCCTGCTCCCTGTCGGGATTGCGGAGGGAACTGACTACCCGCGCCGCCCCAAACTGGTCCTAATAATCGTCATCGACCAACTCCGCTATGACTACCTGGTTCGCTTCCGGCAACAATTCGTGGAGGGTGGATTCAACCTCTTACTGAGCGGTGGCGCCAACTTCGCGGATTGCCGATACGACTACGCCACAACCACCACTGGCCCCGGCCACGCCACTCTCTTTACAGGGGCGTACCCGAACGTGCATGGGATCATCGGGAACGAATGGTACGACCGCTCGCTCCGCCGGCAAGTCCAGTGCATAGAGGACTTAGCGACGAAGCTGGTCAGCGAGCCCGACGGGGCCGGCGCGGCTCCGGGGTTTTCGCCGCACTACCTCATCGGAACCACTTTGGGGGACGAATTGCGGGCTGCCACGGACTTTCGCTCGAAAGTCGTGGCCATCTCGCTTAAGGAACGGGCAGCGGTCCTAATGGGTGGCCACTCACCGTCCGCCGCGTATTGGTACGACCCTGGCCTGGCCCGCTTCGTCAGCAGCACCTACTATATGCCCACACTGCCCGCCTGGGTGGCACAATTCAACGCGAATTGGCCCGCGAAGCCTTATTGTGACGGAGTTTGGAAGGCTTTAGCTGAAATTCCAGGTGCCGGCGGTAACGTCTTGAGTGAGTTTCGAGCGGAACCTGGGGAATCATGTCCGGATCCCAAATTCCTCGCATGGCTTCAGCATACCCCTTACATGAATGAAATTGAACTGGCTTTTGCCCAGGAAGCCGTCCGGGACCAACATCTGGGCCAAGGGAGTGACACCGACCTATTAGCCATATCTCTCAGCGTAAACGACTCTATCGGCCATGCTTATGGCCCCTACAGCCCTCAAGTGGCTGACGCGACCTTACGAACGGACCGCTACTTGTCAGACTTCTTTGCCGAGCTGGACAAGCTCGTCGGGCTCAAGAACATTTGGATAGCGCTCTCAGCGGACCACGGAGTTGCTCCAAATCCGGAATTCATTGAGGACCGCAAATGGGGTCCAGGAAAAGCCCAACTCGTCTTGGTCCGCGACGCTGTCGAAAAAGGAATGGCCTCGGCATTTGGGCCGGGCCGGTGGGTTGAGGCCATGGCTGTGCCTTATCTTTACCTCGACTCCGACGCTTTGGAAAAGCACCATATTCAGGCCCGTCAGGCTGAAGAGGTGGCGGCCACGGCTGCTGCTTCCGCGCCCGGAGTGATGGCCGCCTTTACGCGTACTCAACTCTTAACAGGTAGTTTGCCCTCGTCGCCCTTGGCTCGTGCCGCGTCGAACAGCTTCAACCCCAGAGGCGGGGGGGACGTCTTCGTAGTTTTGAGTCCTTACGCCGTCCCTGCTTCAAGCCCCAAGGGTACGACCCATGGGAGCCCTTGGAGCTACGATTCGCAAGTGCCTTTGCTCTTATGGGGTAGTGCCTTCAGGCCGGGTGTCTACTTCAGCCCATGCCAGCCAATCGACCTTGCAGCGACCTTGGCTGCAACTCTCGGATTGACCCAGCCCTCCGGCTCGCAAGGCAGCCCGCTTTTGCCGGCAATAAGGTAGCATTGATACTGGGACGCCTCAAGATCCAGCTTCAACTGTTCCACTGGTGGTAAAAATGGCGGAGCGTGGCGGCGTTTGGCATAAAATAAGTAGTCTGACTAGCCTAAAATACCGTCTTGAACCCGATGCTGGCTAGACTCACGAGACTGCTTTTTCCCTTGACATTTTATTCCATCTCCTCCAGAATGAATGCATCTGTCACCCAAGGAAACGTACGTAGGTCAGGCCAATTTAGCTTTGAGAGTGTGATGCTGTTTGGAGGATGAATGAAGAAACTTGTCATAAGCTGCGCAGTAGCGGGGCTTATCGCCTTGTCAGCCAAGTCAGAAGCAAAGTTGTCCACTTCCATCGCACTACCCCGCATGTCAGTAGTGCCGGAAGAAAAAGCCGAAATTGGCGTAGCAAGCTGGTACGGGCAAGAATTCCAAGGAGATACGACTGCAAGCGGAGAGGTTTTCGACTTAAATGGACTTACCGCAGCGCACCCTACGCTGCCCTTTGGAACTACGGTCAGAATCACTAACCTCATGAATAGTAAGAACATACTGCTGCGGATCAACGACCGCGGGCCACACATCGCACGGCGCATGATTGACGTTTCCTGGGCAGCCGCGAAGCGCCTGGGATTTGTCAACGCGGGCACGACGAGGGTTCGCGTGGAAGTTGTGACCTACCCAAAGTGGTTTGTTCCACCTTCAATGGCCAAAACTATTGACCCGCCCGCCACGGACCTCCAAACGGTTTTCGCAGGGCCAAGCCGATAAATGCCAGGCCGCCCCCCTCGCGCTTTGCCCCTCCCTTAGTTCTACCATCGGGTGACCTTCGGATTCCCTCCACGTCTAACCTTGTTACGAGAACAGCACCGAAGTCGGGGAAGCCGCCCTCCCCCCTGGGGCTGAACTTGCCCCACATCTTTGGCCGGACACTGGGGGTGGGAGCGTTGTGGTTGCTCGGTGGGTTCGGAGGACCGAAGAGCAGGACTTGGAGTCAGGATTCAGAGGAGAGATGCTGGGGTCTCGCTCACGCTTGGCCAGGCCCATGGAACATTTCCTGCCGTTCTGGCGTATTTGAAACCAGACCCCCGGCCTAGCGGGGGGGTCTAGAGGAAACCGATGGCAAACAACAATCATAAGAAGCGGCGGCGCTGGATCTTTGGGGGAGTCATCCTAGTTGTCCTGATTGGGTGCGGATTTGGCATTGCGGCAGCATTACGACCGAATCATCAAATTGACCCCTCTAAGCTGGCCACGGTCGAGCGCGGTGACTTGGCCCGTTCCGTGGTCGCCACAGGCAAGATTGAGCCTCTGGCTAAAGTAGATGTCAAATCAAAAGCCAGCGGGATCGTCGAGAAGATCTTTGCCGATTACGGCGACCGTGTGAAGCAGGGGCAAGTGTTGGTCGAGTTGGACAAAGAGCAGTTGCAAGCCCAGGTGGCTGAAGCCCGCGCCAACTTGCAGGCCGCAGAGGCCGCCGTGCAGTCGGCGCAGGCGACTTTCGAGCGCAACGTGGTTGACGCCCAAGGTCCTGACGTGCCATTCCTGAAATCCACCGCCGAGCGCAGCCGCAAGCTGGCGGCGGAAGGACTGATTTCCACCGCCGTGCTGGATGACGCTGAGAAAGCCTATCAGATGGCGCTGAACAAGCAGTTGTCCGCCCAGCGCAATGTGGCGGTCAGCCGCGCCGAGGTTGCCCGCGCGAAGGCCCAGGTGGCCCAAATGCAAGCGGCCCTGGATAATTCCGAGGAGGATCTGCGCAATTCCACGATTGTCAGTCCGATGGATGGATTGGTGCTTTCCAGGGACGTGGAAGTGGGCGATGCCGTCAGCTCAATTCTGATCCTGGGGTCGCAGGCAACCAACATCATGACGCTGGGAGATGTGAGCGAAGTATACGTCAAAGGAAAGGTGGACGAAGCCGACATCAGCAAAGTCTTCCTGGGTCAGCCTGCGCGCATCTCGGTCGAGTCGCTCAAAGAGAAGAAGTTCATGGGTAAAGTGACCAAGATCTCTCCCCTGGGCGTCGAGAAGGACAACGTCACAACTTTCGAGGTCCGCGTCTCAATCCAGAACCCCACCGGGGAACTGAAAGCCAACATGAGCGCCAATGCGGAGATCATCCTCGAGGAGAAACAGAAAGTATTGATGGTCCCCGAGGCGGCGGTGATCTACGACAAGGACCGCCACACCTTCTTGGAGGTACCCGATCCTGGATCCAAGACCGGCCGGCGCAAACTTTCGGCGAAACTGGGCATTTCCAATGGCGTAAAGACAGAACTGCTCGAGGGCTTGAAAGAAGGGCAGCAAGTGATCTTGCAGTGAGGGGGAGAAGTCAGGAGTCAGAAGTCAGGAGTCAGAACACAAAGAGAGGGGGTGCCGCGTTTCAGATGTCAGGGGGAAGCAGGCACAAGTGCTGCGCATTTTCTGACCTCTTCTCGCAGAGACGCGGTCCAGGCTTTATTCTGACTTCTGGCTTCTGACTCCCGACTCCTGCATTGACAATGGTCCTCCGCGATCTCATCCTCGACACCTTGCGCACCCTGTGGTCTCACAAGCTGCGCACCTTCCTCACCCTGTTCGGCATTGCCTGGGGGATCATCTCGATCACCCTGATGATTGCCGCCGGAGAGGGGTTGCGCGTCGGCCAAATGAGGCAGCAGGAGACCTTCGCCAAGGACTTGATGATCTTCTTCAATGGCCGGACCAGCATGCAAGCGGGCGGGTTGCGGGCCGGGCGTCAAGTGACCTGGCAGGACTCGGACGTGCCCGCCGTGGCGGAGGAGGCTACGGCCTGCCGGTACGTCTTGCCGGAACTCTCGCGGGACGGCTTATCCACCCGCAGTCTTTACAACAATGCCTCACCGGAGGTCACGGGTTCGCTTCCCCCGTTCGCAGAGATTCGGTCGATCCGCGTCGCGGAAGGCCGGTTCTATGACTGGGACGACAATGCCCAGGGGCGCCGCGTGGCCTTCCTGGGCAGTAATATCAAGAAGCAGCTCTTCTCCACCCGTGCCGCGGTCGGTGAGAGCATTTACATCAACAACCTGCCTTTCACGGTCATCGGCGTCATGGAAAGCAAAGACCAGAACAGTTGCTACGACGGCTGGGACGTGGATAAGATCTTCATCCCCTTCAGCGCCATGCTGCGCGATTTTCCCAACAAACCTCCCCTGCTTTCCACCAGCCTTGATCACTTGTTGGTCGCCCCGAAGTCGCTCGAAGAGCACGAAACCTGCAAGTGGCAAGTGCGGCGCGCGCTCGGACGCATCCACAACTTCGACCCTCGAGACAAGGAAGCCGCTCCCATTTGGGACACGGTCGAGGAGGCCAAGGCATTTGAGAAGATCATGGACAGCATGAAGCTCTTCTTGGGTGCGGTGGGCATCACCACACTGTTGCTGGGGGGGATCGGGGTGATGAACGTCATGCTGGTGGCCGTGCGCGAACGCACCCGGGAAATCGGCGTGCGCAAAGCGGTGGGGGCCAGCGCCCGGGCTATCTTGACTCAATTCTTCGTCGAGGCGCTGATCGTCGTCTTTTTGAGCGGTGGCCTGGGCATGGGCATCGCCTACGGCCTTTGCGCGCTGGTCGACCTTCTCCCCATGCCGGCTTTCTTTGCGGGTCTGTTACCCACCTGGGAATCCGCCGTGATGTCATTCGCGGTTTTGGGCACCATCGCCGTGTGCTCGGCGCTTTACCCGGCCCGCCGCGCCGCCATGGTGGACCCCATCGAGGCACTGCGGTATGAGCCGGGGGGGTAGCGGTCAGCTATCAGCTGTCAGCACTCAGCCGTCAGCTATCAGCTCCTGAAAAACGGCTAATTTCGGTTCAGAATGGCTAAATCTCCTGTGTTTTCGGCAAAGCCGAATTCGGAGCTTCTGCAAAGTCGCTCAGATTGGTGGTCGCGCCGCGCGGTCGCTTTCGGAACTTCCGTCGAAGGACCGCTTCCCGCGTGGCTCGGTTGCGACATCACGAAGCTGCGTCCGAAGGGCGTTTTGCAAATCCACCGTCGCCGGACGGAGAGAGCGTGTGCGCCCAACGGGGCCGCGACGGCACCATTAGAAGCCAGAATCGAATTTCCTGGGACTTTTGCGCATGTTGCACAATGCTACCTAAAAGGTAGGTTTGTGCAATGGCCCAACTACAATGTCGCAACATGCTATTCATGCACTTCTACTGCAACTCAGTAAGTCGTGGATAGCCGTTTTTCAGGAGTTCTCAGTCCTCAGCTATCAGCCGTCAGCTATCAGCTTTCAGCCCTTAAAAGATGGAGCCAGGGACTAGGGACAAGGGCAGCTCTGAACTACGAATTTCGTGCTGCTTTCTGCCTTCTGCTTTCTGCCTACTCCCTATTCCCTGTCCCCTGTTCCCTGTTCCCTGTTCCCTACAGCGGGTAAAGCGGCGGTTCGCCCGGCGGGCGTGTTTTCCAACGGCGGTGAACCCAGAGCCAGTGATCCGGGAAGCGGCGAATGTAATCCTCGAGCAGGCGGGTGAAGTTCGCAGTATTGAGCTGGATTTCCTCTTCCGGATTCTGGCCATTGATCCATTCGACGGGGTCGAATCGCAGCCGATATTTCTTGAGTTTAGAATCCCAGATGACCAGCCCCAGCACGATGGGTACACCGGTCTTCTTGGCCACGCGTGCGGGGCCGGTGGTGGTGCATGCCGGCAGACCGAAAAAATCCACAAAGACCCCTTCGCTGGCCAGCATATTGCGGTCAATCAATACTCCCACCGCGTCCCCCCGGTGGAAAGCGCGCAGAACGCCGCGTGCGAAATCAGCTCTTTCGATGGCCTTGCCGCCACCCAGGCACCGATAGCGATTGATGAGCTCATCCATCAGGGGATTGTCGAGGGCGCGCACCACGAAGTCGCAGGGGTAGCCGTACACCCCGTGAGCGAAAGAGCTGAGTTCCCAGTTCCCGAAATGGCCGGTGAGAAAAAGCACCCCGCGACCCTGGCTCTGGGCTTGTGCGTAGTTCTCGAATCCATCATAGATGATGAGCTTCTCAATGTTGCTGCGGTTCAAATGTGGAAAATGCGCAAAATCTGCCAGCATCCTGCCAAAGTTACGGAACACGCCGGAAAGCACTTTCCGGCGCTGCCTCTCAGGCCAATCGGGGAAAGCCAGCTTCAGGTTGAACAGACCCACTTTGCGCAAGCGGGGCCAGAACCAGTAACTCAGAAGCGCCAGGAAGGCGCAGAGCATGCGCGTCAAACGGTGCGGCAACACCCCGAGCACCTTCAGTAAGCTAAGAGCAGCGTAGTATTCAATCCGATGTCGTAAGGAGGGACGCGACGATGGTTGGGCGAGGTCCAGACGCGGCGGGGGAGTATCGGAATTGGTGACCGGAATTGAGTTCATACCGCGTGCTCTCCCTCAGGAGGCAGAAAAATGTTACCACAACCCATTTTATCACCCGCAAGAACTTTCCCTTTCCTGCGTAAACAGGTGGACCACGCGAGGCCGGGCAAGCCCCAGAGCTGCCCAATCCTTGTAAGTGTCAATGGGGTTCGTATTTTGAGTTATACTTGCATCGTTTCGCAAGCGCCAAGAGGCCTTGCCGGAAGAGGAAAGTGCCGTGGGTTGTGAAATCATCGATATTCGCCGCTTTGAGATGTCAGCCTTCTCGCAGTTGTTGGATGCCGAATCGCGCGCCTGGAATGAAGGTCTTTACTGGGATTTCACTTCCTCGGCTCGCGTGATTTCCAATTGCCTGAAAGAGAAACGCCTCTCGGGGTACGCTCTCGTTCTGGGCGGCAACATTCGTGGCTACTGCTTCTTTTTCTGCGACGGCGGAAAGGGCCTTGTGGGAGATTTGTTTGTGGACTCGGCGCCGGCCGGTTTGGATCAGGCTCTGGAACTACTGGAGCACGCCAACGAAACGCTCCTCGCAACTCCCGGGCTGCGGCGCGTGGAAGCGCAGCTCCCACACTACACCTTCGAAGAGCTCGAAAAGAACTTCACTTCATGGAATTACAGCGGCTATCGGCGCAGCTTCATGGCCTTGTTCCTTCCCGAATGGCGCCTCCCTGCCTCCTCCGGATCCGGCCCTTCCGATCCTACGCGGCGGCCCACTGCCCGCCTGGATGACTTCTGCATCACACCCGGCGTCAAAAGATATGCCCACGAGGCCGCCGAACTCGTTTTTGGCGCTTATTACAACCACGTCGATGCGGCGATCAACGACCAATACAGCTCTTTGGAAGGAGCAACACGCCTGCTCGATAACATCCTCCATTACCAGGGCTGCGGAGAGTTCCTCGAGCAAGTCTCCAAAGTCGCCATTCATCGCATAACACGCAAACTCGCCGGGGTCCTGACCGTGACTGCCGTCCGTCGCGATACAGCTCACATCCCGCAGATCGCCGTCGCCAGGACGCTGCAAGGACTCGGCCTGGGGACGGCGTTGTTGGAATCGGCGTTCGACGACCTCGCCCGGGCAGGCTACCAGCGGGTTTCCCTGACCGTCACCGACATTAACGCCGGCGCTCTTCGCCTCTACGAGCGCCTGGGTTTCAAGACTTTCCGCAAATTCGGCGCCTTCGTCTTCAACCGCTAGTTCACTTGCCCTTCGCTTTGAGCAGGTCCTTCAACTCATCCATGAATTCCCGAATGTCCTTGAAATCGAGGTAAACCGAGGCAAAGCGCACATAGGCAACTTTGTCGAGCTTCTTCAGGCGGCCCATAACCAGTCCGCCCAGATCCGCAGCCGGACGTTCCCTTTCTGCCGCTTCGGCGACCAAGGCCTCCGCCTCATCAACAATGTTCTCCAACTCAGACATCGGGACGGGGCGTTTTTCACAAGCCTTCAGCAAGCCGGTTAGAATCTTCTGCCGGTCGAACTTCTCGCGCCGGCCATCCTTCTTCACCACCATATAGGGGATTTCATCGATCCGCTCATAGGTGGTAAACCGGCGGCCACACTTCCCGCATTCGCGCCGGCGGCGAATGGTGTCGCCAATCTTTGTTTCGCGTGAATCCACAACCTTGTCTTCGACATGACCGCAGAATGGACATTTCATAGCTAGCTTTTCTCCGCGAGTTCCCTCTCCTCTTCGGCGATGGCCTCCAACTTTCTTAAGGTCAGCCCTTCATGCACCAGCAGCACCAAGCCGGAAGTCAGGCAGGGGACCGACATGACAATCCACACAAGTATAGCGGCGCCCGTGGCCGCCTCCACCGACACGTTGAAAAGCCCTTTCAGCGCAAGGATAATGCCCACCTGGTAGCCGCCACCGATCCCCGGGATTTGCACGGCGAGTCCCAACGCGGCGCAAAACAGCGTCACCGCGGACGCCAGCCAAGGCAGGGCCGCTACCTCCCCACGCAGGCTTTGGAAGACCAGCCAGAAGACCGAGGTATTAAGAAACCACACCACCGCGGTCAAGGCCAGACTTACCAACAGCTCCCTCCAGCTACGGATGACGCTCAATCCCTCTGCAAATGAATGCAGGATGCGCCCGAATCGCCTCAGCGCCGTGGCAGGCAGGAAGCGGAACACTCGCAACATCCAGGCGGTAAGCTGTGCAGAGCGTAACCAGAAAAGCAGCAAGCCCGCGATGAGCAAGACGGCGAGAACCAGCATGACGTCCCCGCCACGATGCAGGGCGAGGAGGATGGTGGACCCGCGCGCGGTTTCAGGCGCAAGCGGCTCGAAATACAGCGCCGCCGCAAAGAGCAACACAAGGGACACCGTATCGAAGATGCGCTCGAGCAGCCACACCGCTACCATGGCGCTCATGGAAACGTTTTCCTTCTTGGCAATGTAAGCCGGCCGCACGAATTCTCCCGGCCGTCCGATAAGATAGATGGAACTGAAACCCAGGATCTGGCCCACAAACAAGACCCAGAGAGAGGCTTTCTTAATTGGGCTGAGGAAGAATCTCCAACGCAAGGCTCGCACCAAGTAGGTGCCGAAAACCCCGATCAGGGTCAGCAGAAGCAGACCCGGTCTGGCTCCCGTAATCAAAGCCCACAGGCGGGTCCAGCGGAAGTTGCTCCACTCGGGGCTTCGACTCAGGTTATAGAAAATGAGGGTGATGAGGATGGCACCGATACCCAGCCACCACCATCGTCGGTGCTCTTTTTTCATATCGGAAGCAATCTTGCCGGATTCCTCGTCCGCAAAGCTATCCGAACCTTCGCCCCGTGTCAAGCAAACCCGCAAGGTCGGTAGTGTCCTAATTCGACTGTAGGGCCGCCCCTTGGGGCGGCCTGGCCGGGGCAAGCCCCGCCCCTACATCCCATATTGGGACGCTACCGCAGGGTCAAGGATGCGTCAGGCGAGTTGCAAGAAGACGCTGGGAAACTTGCGCTCCGGGATTGGCGAGCAGGGCCTGGCAATCCGCATTGATCTCAATGGGGACCTTGGTGACTTCGGCAATCTTTTTATCTCGGAGCGTTACTTTCAGCATGAGGCCGCGATGGGTGGCGGCATCCCTCTGGTCGAAGATAAAATTGCCCAGGCTGTAAGCGACCCAGCGCCCGCGATACTGCTCGAGTGGCTGGACGACATGCGGATGGCTGCCCACGATAAGGTCGGCCCCGGCGTCAATCATCTTCCGCGCCAACTCTTCCTGCTGGCGCGTGGGAGCGGGGGCGTACTCCACGCCCCAGTGCGGGCAGACCACCACCAAATCGGCGAGGTTCCGGGCGAAGCGAATATCCGCCGCAACCTGCTCGAAGTCCAACCACGCCACGCCCGCACGATGAGGTCCGGCCGTGGCGTCTTGCGGATCGATGTTCACGTAGGCCAGAAACGCCACCCGGACCCCGCCCAAATCCACCACCGCAGGGTGGTGAGCTTCCAGGGTGTTTTCACCTGCGCCTGCCGTGCGCATGCCTGCGGCATGAAGCCGCCTGAGCGTGTCCACCAGCGCCGCTGGTCCCCAGTCGTAAGCATGATTGTTGGCTTGGGAAACAATGGTGAAGCCCGCTGCCTTCAAACCTCTCAAGGCGCGCGGGTCGGCCCGGAAGGAATAAAGGTGATGGAGGTCGCGCCCCCGGTCGGAAATCGGACACTCCAAGTTGCAGTAAGCCAGATCAGCGCCCTGCAACACCGCGGAAATCTGCCGGAAGGGATAACCCCAATCGCCTTGGGCCTCCATCTTCCTGCCAACTCCCCGCGAAAGCATCACGTCGCCCGCGAAGATCAATGTGTGATGGTGTGGGGCGGCCGGCGCGAGCCGGTCCGGGGAAGAGTTCGAACGCAGAGGCCTCTGCAAGGTGGGAAGAGAAGGACTCAGTGGGCCGAATACACAGAGTCCTGCAATGGTAATCGCGCCGAATATCGCGTTGCGGTAGCTGCGGGTCATGGTAAACAAGACGGCATTCCTGGGCTACTTCAAATTCTCCGGAATCAGGTACTCGACCAACACCAGGTCGTGCCACTCGCTTCCCAGCTTGCCGTGCTTCTCGTGGATTCCCACTTCCTTCCAGCCAGTCACCTGGCACAGCTTTCGCGCCGGCTGGTTTTCCGCCAGGATGCGCCCGATGAGCTTATAGAAGCCCTTCTCGCGCGCGATGTCCTGCATGGCCTTCATTAATTCCTGCGCCACACCGTGGCCGCGCAGGCTGCGTTCAATGTAGATGGCCAGCTCCGCGATTCCGTCATAACAATGCCGCGGGCTGTAAGGATTGAGCGAAGACCAACCCATCAGTGTGTGCTTGACCTCCGCCAGCAGCACCGGGAACTTGTCCGGCCGCGCCGCCAGCCAGAGGTAGCGCTCTTCCGGCGTGACGTAGGCGTTTTCAAAAGTTGCGCAACGGTCTTGCACGCCCTGGTTGTAAATCCGGGCGATTTCTTTCGCGTCTTCAACCCGCGCGGGTCTTATTTTGAGAGGACCAATCCACTCTGCCATGGACAACCGCCATTATTGAGGATAATTGCCAGACAGCGATTCTACCCCGAGGCTGCCGTGAGAGCAACCAGCACCTCAATCCATTCCACAGGTGAGCCAGTCTCGTCCCGCTCTCGCAGAGGCAAGCGGAGCGTCCCTTCGCGAATCTCGATGCGGCTCTCCTTCGAATTTCCTCCGAAGTAATGTTCGGTGACAGCGGCTTCGGAGGCTTGCCGGTCGCTGCGTTGAATGACCAGCTCGCCTTCACCATAAGGAACCACGGCCAGCCTGGTTGTCTTGGCCAGGCCGTGGCTGGTTTTGGAAGCTGCAACAACCGAGGTGGTGGTCCGAACAATGTCGCGGAACTTTCCCGCACCCTCCCGCCCATCCAGGCGGCGGGTGCGGAGGGCAACCCCAACCAGTTCGCCGCTCTCAAACCGCCCCCAGGAGGATGCGTGGGCGCCGCGCGTCACACTCAGATAGTCAGCGTCCACGGGCTCGATGGTGAAGAAGTTGGAAGCCCGCAGCAGGTGGGAAAGGCCATTGTATTTGGCAATGCGCTCCGGGGTCGGCATTGCGTCCTGTTCGTCCCCAACAAAGCTGTTGAGCGATCCCAAGGTGCCGAGCAATGCCGAGTCAAACCAGGTTTCCGGCATCGTCACCCAGTCGTATCCGCCCGAGCCATAAGTCGGCATGCCGATCTCACCCAGCAGACTCGAGAAGAAGAAACGACGGTTGGCTTCGACATCGTACTCCCCCGCCGCCATGAACAGATCGTCGGGGCTATGGAGGTCGAAGTATTCAATGAAGAGCGGCGACAGGCAGTAATACATCACCACCTGGTCGGGATTTGCCTCCCGCAGGCCCTTCACCACCACCTCGAGCCCTTTCAGCATCAAGCGCTCCCCCGCCCAACTCATGTCCTTGGGCGCGGCCACCGACAAGGGAGGCAGCTCGTAGCCGAAATCGAATTTCACCAGGTCCGGTTTGTAGCGCTCGGCGAATCTCTTGGCCCGCGCCCGCAGCACCTTTTCGACCTCCGGCTGTGTGAAATCCAGGATGTAATACTTCGAGTCACCCCCGCCGGAGATCAGCGGCTTGCCGTCCGCGAGGTGCAGCATGTGCGAAACATCCAAGCCCAGGTCAGCGGGGTCCTGGCAGCGCATGAAAGCGGCCCACAGGCCGAAGTGCAGGCCATCGGCGCGAACTTGCTCCCGGAACTCCTCGAAGTGAGGAAACCTCTCTTCAGAATGCTCCAGATTGCCGTATTCTCCTTCCCACTTATCATCAATGACGAACGTTCCCGCCTTCATCCCCGAGCCTTTCAGATCCTTATAGAAGGACCGGAGAGTGGCTTCACCCAGTTTTGCGCCCTCTTTCTCGACCGCCACCTCCGCGCCCCAGCAATTGAACTGCGGGGACAAGGTCACGGCGTTCTTGTTCGCGGAGTTGGTTTTCTCTTGAATGACTCCCGCCCGAACCAGCCCCCGGTAGTACGCCCGGATCGCCTCGTAGTAATTCGGCCCCACCGCCCAATACAATTTCGCTCCCAGATTAAGCTGCCCCGGCCCGCGCAGGTTCCCCCAAAGGTCGCTGCGGTAGCTCACGATCAGGCTGTGCCGTCCCTCGCGGGTCTCAAGGAAGAGGTCGCCATTGGGAAGCTCGGCAAGCCCGCAGCAAAACGCTTCGGAGACGTACTTGGTGAGGGATGATCTGACTGCTCCCGGCTTAGTGCGGTGGCAGCCGCAAAAGAAATGAGCGGGCAGACCCCATTGCTGAAGCAGTCCGGGGGTGGGGGAAGATCCTCGCCCCAGCCAACTGGTCATGTTCAACCCCAGGTCCGAGGTGACAATGGGGCTCATGCCGGGAGACTCGCTGATGCCTGGGAGAATAAGGTAGAAGTTATCGAGCGTGGGGCGAGCATCCTGTCCGGTTCCTTGGGCAAAGTAGTGCAGGGCCACGATGTTGTCGCTGTCGGGAGAGTCGTAGACAATCGGCTCGAGCCAGAGAGCTTCATCGTCAAAGCGCCAAGTGACGGACAGTTTCCCGTTTCCATTCACACCCGCGTAGCTGACCGTGACGCTGCCCTCTCTTGCGCTGTGCCCTACCGGCTTTCCGCCGACGCATTTCCTGGCTTGCTTATTCCCACCGGGCTGAACGATGACGGCGGGCTGGAGAATGCCGCTGGTCATCACTCGCCCCTGCCTATCCAGGAGTCGGAACCGGTCATCGCTGCGCGACCATTCCCAGGTGTAGTTCTTTTGCTCGACCCGTACGGATTGGGCGCTGTCATCCATCTTGCCCGGATCGCTCGGAGACGCGGAAACCGTAACGCTATCGAGCAGCAAAGATGCTGTGGATGCTTGAATGAACTCTCGTCGATTCAGTCTGGTCATTTGTGTCAAACCTCAAACCCCAACCCTCAGCCAGGAGCACCTGCATTTCATTCCCCACCTGCCACCTGCGACCGGAGTAGGCAGTAAGCAGTAGGCAGCAGGCACTGGCCAGAAGTAAGGAGACAACTGGCAATTCACAATTCATACTTTATACTTCCCGACCTACCACATACCAAATAACTAACTTATTTTCAACGATATACCAGCTTTATGCAACTATCTCCTTTGTTTTCATATACATTCCCGCTTCGTTCCAGAGTCCTAAACAGTCATCCTTTGTTTTCAGCGAGATTCCCGCTTCGTTCCTTCGTTTTTAAAGAACTCTCTTTGTGTTTCACGGGTGGCGGCGACATTGTTTTTCTATGTCGCCGCCCCGTAGGGTGTTCCGCTGCCGTTGCCAAAAGCGGGGCGCATACATACAAGATCCGCCGCGACGGATATGCGCCATCCGCGGCAGTGAGCAGCACGCATTCGGCACTGAGCAGTCTGACTCCTTAAACCTGACACCTGGCACCTGACACCTGCTCTTCCGCACCTGACACCTGGCACCTGGCGCCTGCTCTTCCGCCCCCAGCCCCTTTCTTTTCATCCCGCTTCGGAGCGCACCTTTTCGACCAACCCGAATAGGCTACCATGAATCGGTGGCGGTGTCAAGAGGAAAATAATCCATGGAGGTGGGGGGCTTGCCCATAGGCGTTAACTTAAAATCTCTTGGCTGGAGGTCGACATCGAGGAAACGGCGCCGGTTTGAGACCGGAGCACAGACAGTTGCTTACCATTGGGCGACCGTTGGGTAGTGATTTATTTTGAATTTGGGGTTTTTGGCTTTGGCGTTGGGGTTGCGTTGCGCTTGTTGGATGATGGAGATAGGGAGCCAGACCTGGCCTCTAGCTCCCGATGTATGCCGTGCCGCGCTCCCAGATCTTTCTTGCGCCTTTCTTCCGGGCCAATCAGAAGGCTGGCTTTCCAGCACCCCGGCCTGTGGTTATCCCGCTGTTCATGGGTGTTTGGGGCGGAGGGTCACTAGGTATCCAGTGAGTTTTTTCACTGGCGCACCTCCCTCTGGGGCGGGAATCTTTACCCGCTTCCTAGTGAAATTGTAGCATAAACCAGTACTGGTACGATTGGAAAAGTTTGTCAATGAGATTGACTGCGAAGATTTCTCAGTTTTGGCGTGAGTATAAGTTGTGGGCTGGGTCAATCCAAACTACATAGAAAACATTGTCTATAATGATTCCATGAACTCTCCCATGTTCGGCCTTGCTGATCTCGAATTGCCAGGCCTCCTTCTGCTTAAGTTGGCTGTTTAGGCATGTAAATCCGTATTGTTCGGATGTTTCTCCCCACGTTATTTTGTGCGCTCTCAATGAATGAGACTTGTTTTCCCTGAATTCAGAGATGGTAAACATGCATATATCTCTAAGCCTACACAGAAACTTCTCTAGATAGCCGTGCCCACAATGTGTCAGCGAAAACTTTGGGTTTCCTGCCAAGTCCAAGTGTTTGAATGAGAATATCACGTAATCATCTGGCGGTATGACGGCAGCGGGGATATTTAGCGATGATGGGGTTAAGTGGGGCTTTACTATGCTTTTACTTTTTGCCATCCTTAATGGCCTTATAGAACTCCTTCATATCACTATTCTTGATTACAGCAAACGAGGGTTTGTCGCTAGGGATTCTTCCCCTGGCTTTTCTCCAAGGAGATTCGGAGTGGGTCAATCTTTCCAAGTCAAACGCCGAGAGCCCTCCGTACACTTCCATGACCTCGTCAAGGTGATTGGATGTGTGCATCGAAAGATCGGGCCTTCTAGGGCGAAAGTTGATGGGTTTCCAAGAACCTTGAAATTGGCTCCATACGCTGCGGACGACAGGACCATGAATCCAAGCCTCAATAGGCTCAGAGAACAGCGGTCTATCATACAAGGCCAAATGCCATGCTTGGCCATAGTAAAGTAGCTTCTGTAGTTTTAAATTAGAAATGGGGTCGCCATGGTCCTGCGAAAACCGGATGAAATAATCCGCCACTTCCTTGGCTGTAACTGTGGTCACCGGAAGCCCCCTCGTCCTTGGAGTCGAAACGCGTCCGCCCACACCAATTCACCCTTGATACCAGCAATTCATTTTCCACGATCCCATTTATTTCTTTCGTCTGTAAGACAATGGATTCAATAACATAGAGGCATTAAATTCCAGCAAGAAAGAGAAGCTGACGCAAAGTGTCAGGAGAGCGTGCCAAATAGTGCACCGTTTGGTGTACCTATTCCGCATCTCGCGGGTGGCGCATAGGTCCGGACGGTTTTTGTCCGGATGTATGCGCCCCAAGGTGCCGGAGGATGCTGGCGCGGGTCACCTTGCCTCCAACGGTTCACCATCACGCGCACTTTCGCGCGTGGCAGCGAAAGTTCTACGACATGAACCTCTGGACTGCAAAGAAGCGGGAAGAGAATTTGAATTACATGCACAACAATCCGGTGAAGCGAGGCTTGGTGAGGCAGCCGGGCGATTGGCCATGGTCCCCGCCGCGGCGGGGAGATTTTATTCTCTGAGTGACGTTTCCCCATCGCCGATGGACGGAGCGCCGTGAAGGTTTAGAGGGGGGCGCTGAGGTTGTTGGCCGCGGAGAAAGCGGTTAAAATCAAGGCTGAATGGGTTCCATAATCAGACTCCGTCTTGGTGCCCTAGAGCTTGACTGGGGCAAGAACGAATTCTTCAGAAACCATTCCGCTCTGTTTCTACCAAGCGACATGGCCCAAGCGCAGTATTACTATGCCGATGGGGTCATCGAAGAAAAGCCTGCGTTTGTTCGAAGCCTCCGGTCGACCGTGCGACGACTGGATTTACTCGGATATACGCTCCAGGACTGCAGGCAGCTTTATGATGAGAGCGTTGCCGCAATGCCCAGCTACTACCCAGCTCCCGTGCTAACGTTCGAGAGGTTCGCGCGAGTCCTGCGGAACGTGAACGTTGCGGCAGTCCGTTTACCCGAGGATGGGGATTACAATCTCGGTGGGTACGTCGCTCGCGCTATTTTTGTCGATCCCGAGTTCACTAAGACGGAGGAACAACTCGGATCCCTCACGGAAGAGGACGGCACATTCTTCGAGAACTTGGACCCGTACATCGCGCTACGGCTCCTTGCAGAAAACCCGCAGAACCTAGACCAAGAGGTCGTTTGGGGATTCGCCGACGTCGTAGAAGGCGGCTGGGTGGATGAGCACGAGTTGTACGAGGGCGTCCCAGAACAGAATCGCTGTCTGGTCGTCACGGAGGGGTCATCAGACGGCGCCATTCTGCGGGAAGCACTGTTCCTAGTGGCAACTGACGTTACTGATTTCTTCGAGTTCGTCGACATGTCGGAGAATTACCCCTTCACCGGCACGGGTAACCTCTTTCGATTTTGCCAGGGACTTGCGCGGATCAAGATCCAAAATCGGATTCTCGTCGTATTGGACAACGACACAGCCGGGCACGACGCTTATCGGCGGATTAAAGCGCTTGACCTGCCGGCTCGGATGAGGGTGTCACTCCTTCCGGACCTCGAAGAGTGCCGCAGGGTGAGAACGCTTGGTCCATCGGGCACGCAGTACGAAGACGTGAATGGGAGGGCCGTATCCGTCGAGTGGTTTCTCGATACGTCGATCCCTGACCACCCGGAACCTACGGTTCTCTGGACGGCGTACAACAGCCAACTCGATGCGTACCAAGGCGAGTTGGTCGATAAGGAGGCGTACACCCTACACTTCTTCACGACTGTGAAGCGCGGTGAGGTGCACGACTGGTCCAAACTTGATCAACTCTGGGGGCACCTGCTTGCGAGTTGCACTACGGTGTCTGGCGGCTAACAAGCGACCGAAGCGATGTGCTCGCACATGTGACCCCCGTCTGTGCCCACCGTTAACTGGCCCCTACGGCGTTACACAGGGTTGACGTTTGTCGCGGACATTTTCCGTGATGGCGACTTCCCGGGCCGAATCGTCCAGTGCGCACAGAGCCATCCACGCGGGTGGCGCGTACATTGTCTTTTATGTATGCGCCCGACCGCTCATTGATCCGTGGACATTGAAGTTCCCTGTGGGCGACGACGGATCCTGCGCTATTTGGACGGATTCGTAAGCTCGGCGCGCCACATGGCCCGGCGACAATCCTTGGGCATCTGCTGTTTCGTAGACGATGATTCTGAGGGTCTGGGTCCCGCTAGCGGTTCGGCTGGGGTGGCGAAGGGAGGGGGCGCATACATAAAAATCAATGTATGCGCCACCCGCGAAGATTGACGTGGACAAAGAGAATGCGGTCCGTCAGCCGCAGCCGGTGAACGTTCGACATTGGCGTCAGCATAGCACCTCGGACCTACACTTCAAGGGGAAGAGCCCACGGTCAGAAAAACACTCACTGTGGCTACCCGTTTTCCAGCTGAATATAATAGACTTATAAGCTACTAACCAACGCCACTCAACTTCAAAACATAAATGTTCCACAATGTTCTATTTTGCGCTTGACTTCGAATCTTGCGGTGCGTAGTATAGCAAAGTACATTGTGGAACATTGGAGGGAAGATGCCGAATACAGTCCACATCTACCGAGCTAAGTCAGGTAATTACAATGTCAGCTTCAATCATCCGATTTGCCGGGAAGGCACGATCGGGAAGAAAATTCACCGCGGGCTCAAGGTCAGCGATGAGCAAGCAGCGGAGGAACGAGGCCAGCAAATTAAGGAGCTTCTCGCGCTGGCCGAGTCAGCCCCTTCGTTGATCCCACCAAGGCACTTAGCGGAGAAGCAATATTTCGACGTAGTCGTGTCGGCCTTCTACGACTGTATGAACCCTGAACCGGTGGACTACATGGCAATCCGAGACAAAGTCATGCCCATTCCCAAAGGTCTGCCTAGGGTTCAGTTGGTTGGAACCACAGGAGTTGGAAAATCGCGTTTAGCCCAGCATTTGTCGCAGACGACCAAAGAGAATTTCCCTATGAGGGGTGCGGGGCGGATGACCGTTGCGGATACAGAGATTATCGTTGAGGATGCCGATTATGAGGCTGTCATGACCTTTTATTCCGAAAATGAAATCCGAGAGGTCATCAGAGAAAACATAATTGAAGCTTGCGAATTTGCATACGCTAACCCTTCTGACACAGCGAAGATCGCCGCCAAGCTTCTAGTCGATTCCGACAAACGCTTTCGCCTCAACTTCGTACTTGGCACTGTCCAAACTGTGCCCAGCAAAACCTCAATTGAGGAGGAGGATGTCGAGTCCGAAGACCTGATGGATGGTGCCGTCGAATCGTCGGTCGTCACGGCTGCCGCAAAGAAGTTCGACTCGGAAAGGGTAGAGAGCTATGTTGCTCGTATTGTTCATATTGCAGAACAAGGGAAAAAGACCGCTCAGGAAAAGACACCTTTAGAGGACGCCGCGGTTATAGAAGAATACTGGTTGAATTGTATTGATGAGGACGAGACAAATTCATTAGTCGAGGATATCTTGGCGGCGCTGACAGAGCGACTTTGCTCCGCAACAGGTTCCACGAAGTGGCCAGTCAGTCACCGAGTGCCCAAGACAAAGGATAGGGAGTCTTTTTTCACCGCATTATTGCCTTTCTATCACAATCATCGAAAACTCTTCGGTTCCTTAGTCACGCCTCTCGTCCAGGGCATTCGGGTCCGGGGCCGCCTTTACCCTCCAGGCCTTAAGACAAGACCTGCCGTTGCGTGGGTCTTGCTGGACGGACAAGGTCTTGGTCACGAACAAGAATATGCCACCAAACAGAGTGGCACCGTTCCTCCAGAGATCAGTGGCAGGTTTGAATTGGCAGATGTGATCTGCCTTGTGGAACGATCGGTGCCTCCCATGATCAGCGGTGCACCCGCCCCGTTGCTGGTGTCTGAATTAGTGGCTCGGGGTCATATTGACAAGCTGCTCATGGTGTTCACGTATTTCGAGGACGTTGCCGCACCGGACTTGGATAAATCCGGTAGAAAAGCAAAAGTTCTTGAATCCGTGGCAGGTGTGATCCAGTCGCTCGATTCCCTAACAAAAATGCAGCGAGTTAAGCTGGAGAGGGAACTCGAGTCGAAAGCATTCTTCCTGGCAGATCTTGACAAGGATTCTGTGAGTGAATGCACAAGGGGCACACGTCAAGAATTCCAGAAATTGTGTGATCGCCTGACGACACATGTGCCTCCCACCTTCTTGTATCGACAGCCACAGTACAACGAATATCGGATTGCTGAGGCAGTAAGTCGCGAGATTTCAGCGTTTCGGAAAGATTGGGCGCCAGAGGCGCTGGCATCATACCACTGGAAAATCATGCAGGCGCTCACAAACTGGATAGGAAATGCTTACAGCGATGGATACCCACGGCAAAACTTGTATCCGGGTCAAGACCTGTCTCGCCGCGTGATCGCGGCTATCTCTGCTGAACTTGAAAGCCCAGAAGATTGGGCTCCCAATAGGCCAAGCGACCCAAATGAAGAATCGGCGATCCTTAATGCGATTCGAACTCAGGTTAGCCGCCGCGTTGACGAACTTTGTAAGCGGTATGTTATCCAAGAAGCGAGGACCCCTGATTGGCTGCCAGCTTACAGAGATATCTTTGGGTTTGGGACAAAGAAAAAACGTGCGATGCGTGTGGCGAGAATCTTGGAGGATCGCGCGCCGCTTCCTGAGGAAGGACTCGGAGAATTTGTCAAAGAGATTTGGGGTTTAGTTGAGGAGGGAATTAGGGCGGCGCTAGACGAGCATGCAGCCCTTAAAAGTAGTTAAATTGTTCCAGGCAGCGCTGTGCCCGGCTCGCCCGCGGACGCGGGTGGCGCATACGTCCGGACGGTTTTTGTCCGGATGTATGCGCCCCAAGGTGCCGGAGGATGCTGGCGCGGGTCGCCTTGCCTCCCACAGTTCACCATCACGCGCACTTTCGCGTGTGGCAGCGAAAGTTCTACGACATGAACCTCTGGACCGCAAAGAAGCGGGAAGAGGAATTGAATTACATGCACAACAATCCGGTTAAGCGAGGCTTGGTGAGGCAGCCGGGCGATTGGCCATGGTCCCGCCGCGGCGGGGAGGTTTTATTTTCTGAATGACGTTTCTCTATTGCCGATGGACGGAGTGCCGTGAAGGGTTAGAGGGGGGCGCTACCCGCTTTCCGGCTCTAGCCCGAGCTGCGAGAACCAAAGAACTAGGCTTATTCAGCAGATGGTAAGCCAGAAGGGTGAGGGAGCAGTGCTCTATTAGGAGTTAACCGCGAGATTCCAGACGTCCGAGAGATGCCTTGCTATGTTGTTTAGGCTATAATGCAAGGGTTGCCTTTCGCTTCCGCACAGGAGGAGAGTTGTGCCCACCTGGTTCCTATTAGCGACGGGCAGCAACAAAAGGGCACGTTCTTTCCTTGCGGGTTGGCTTTACACTACCTCGGCGAAAGCGGGTTCCTAAAGAACCAACAGAAGTGTCAATCGCACGTGACATCAAAGGAGGATGAAATGAGAAAAGCAATGTTCTTCATTCTGGTTGCCATATTCGCGGCAGCAGGGCTCATGACCCAGGCGGCTATGGCGCAAGAGCAGAAACCACCGCAGGCGGCCGCCGCTGCAAAGGAGGCGCGCTGGCATGGGGTAATCGTCAATATCAACGAGCAAACGTCCTCCCTGGACGTTCGCAGGCAGAGGATCACAAGGACAGTCTACTACGACAGCTCGACCAAGTGGACCGAAGGAACGAAGACTACAGAAATGAAGGAATTCAAAGTAGGGTCGGATGTGATTTGCCTCGGCAAATTCGACGAGAAGGGCAATATCCACGCCACACGGATCGACCTGCGGGTGCCGAAGGCGTTGTAGCCGCTACGCAACTCGCACGGAGCTAAATCCCCCGCCACACGGGTCGACCTGCGACGTCGATAGCGAGTAGCGCAGAGTCTCGTTCTCCAGAGACTCTGCGTTACCCGCTCAATGTTTGCCGGCGGCCTCGTGCATAATGAACGTGATCGATGCTCCTTACTCCGGGCGCCAAATTGGGTTCCTACGAAGTCCACTCCCTGCTCGGCTCGGGCGGCATGGGGGAAGTGTATCGAGCGCGCGATACCAAGCTGGGACGCGATGTGGCGCTGAAAGTTTTGCCTGAGACGTTCGCGGCCGATGCCGAACGCATGGCCCGTTTCGAACGCGAAGCGAAAGTCCTCGCCTCGCTCAACCATCCCAACATTGCCGCGATCTACGGCCTCGAAGAATCGAATGGTGTGCGGGCTCTGGTGATGGAGCTCGTGGAAGGGCCAACGCTGGCTGAACTGCTGGAAACAACGAAACTCGAAATTCGAAAATCGAAAATCGGCCCGAGTTTCGATTTTCGAATTTCGAGTTTCGATTCTTTGGGCATTGCCAAACAGATTGCCGAGGCGTTGGAATACGCGCACGAGCGCGGCATTATTCATCGCGACCTGAAGCCGGCGAATGTGAAGTTGACGCCGGATGGACAAGCAAAGATTCTGGACTTCGGCCTGGCCAAGGCGCTCGAACCCGGCGGAACGGTGGCCGACCCGGCAAAATCGCCGACCTTGAGCGGAATGGCCACCCAGGCAGGCGCCATTCTTGGCACGGCCGCCTACATGTCGCCCGAGCAGGCCAAGGGCAGGCCCGCAGATCGCCGGGCCGACATTTGGGCGTTCGGCTGCCTGCTCTATGAGGCGTTGACGGGCAAGCGCGCGTTTGGCGGGGAGACTGTGTCGGAGCTGCTCGCCGCTGTCATGCGCGACGAGCCCGATTGGAGCGCTCTTCCCCAGGCCGTTCCGCCGCCGATCCGCCAGTTGCTCAAACGGTGCCTGTGGAAGGACCCCAGGCAGCGGCTCCAGGCCATTGGCGAGGCGCGCATCACCATTGAACAAGCAATGAGCGGTGGGGACGCGGCGCCGCAGCCCACGCCCGCGTTGGCAGGTGTCAGGGCGGGCCGGGCCGCAGCATGGACCCGCGCCGTGCCGTGGGGAGCGGCGGCGATTCTGGCCGCGGCTCTCGCAGCCGTCTTGATTCTCATTCCCGCCCGATTGCGCCAGCCGCACGGTCCGGTGATGCACCTCAGCCTGCCGGCACAGGCACGGCACGCCGAAGCGGATCTTGCGAGTGCGCTGGCCATCTCGCAGGATGGAACCCGAGTGGTCTACGTTGCCGTGCAGGGGAGCCCTGAGATTGGGAAAAGCGAAGACTTGGAGTCCCCTCAAACACAGACCGTTGAGCTGGTCGTGAGGAAACTCGATCAATTGGCGCCAACCCCCTTGCCGGAGACTGCCGGGGGGGCGGCGCCATTCTTCTCTCCCGACGGACGCTGGATCGGATTCTTCTCCGGCGGAGCGCTCAAGAAGGTTTCCTCCGACGGAGGTCCGCCAGTTACTGTGTGCGAGGCGCCGAGCATTATTGGAGCATCCTGGGGAGGCGATGGATTCATTTATTTCGCCTCCAACGGCGCGGCGGAGATCCGGCGCGTGCCGGAAGAGGGCGGAACTCCCAAGGTGGTGGTGCAGGCCGGGAGCGGAGAAGCGGTGGCGAGCTTCCGCTGGCCGCAAATTCTTCCCGGCGGTAAGGCCGTGCTGTTTACTACGGCGGGCGCCAGTTGGCTGGCACAGCACTACAGAACGGAAGCCTATTCCCTCGCGACCGGCAAGCGGACGGTGCTGATGGACGAAGGCGCCAACGCACGATATCTGGCCCCCGGGTACCTTGTGTTCACACGCGGCGACGTATTGATGGGAGCGCCATTTGATGCGGACGGCCTCAAGGTCACAGGGCCAGCCGTGCCGCTGATCGAGGGCGTAACCCGGGACGAATGGTTTGGCTCCGCCGACTACGCGCTGTCGTCCACGGGCACGCTGATTTACCTGACCGGGGGCGTGCAGACGGACTACCGCCTGGTCAGTGTGGACATGGGGGGCAAAGTCGAGCCGCTGGGGACGCAGGTGCGCGGATTCGAGGATTTGAGCGTCTCGCCCGATGGCAAGCGGATCGTCACAACGCTCGTGGAGAATGCGAGCGCCGATCTGTGGATCTACGACCGGGAGCGCGACGCCTTGACGCGCCTCACGCAGGCGGGCGACTGCGGGGATCCGCTCTGGTCGCCGGACGGCAATCGCGTCATCTACACGAACCCGTCAAGCCTGTACGCTGTGGCGGCTGACGGCAGCAGTCCGCCGGAGAAAATCGATTCGAAACAATGGGCGGAAGCGAACTCGTTCTCGCCCGACGGCGGGGAACTGCTGTACAGCACTTTCTCCCCAGCCACAAACCAAGCAGCGCTCTGGCTGCTGCCCATCAAGGCAAGCGTGCAGCCGAAGCAGATGTTCCCCGGCGTGGCGCGTGTAGTTGATGCGCGATTCTCACCCGATGGCCGCTGGATCGCGTACGTTTCCGCGCAGTCGGGGCGGGCGCAGGTCTATTTGCAAGCCTTCCCTGGTCCTGGCGAGCGAGTGCCAGTGTCCACGGATGGAGGCCGCGAGCCGGTTTGGGCGCCGAACGGGTCGGAACTGTACTTCCGCACTGCCACGAAGTTTATGGCCGTGGGCGTGAAGGCGCGACCGGCGCTCGCCGTCGGCAAACCGCAGCTATTGTTTGAGGGCGACTTTCTGCTGACCCACCATGATTACGGCCTGCTGCCGGATGGCCGGCACTTCATCATGATTCAGCCCGCGGGCAAAAAGCCGCCGGCGGAGCTGCATGTGGTGGTGAATTGGTCCGAGGAATTGAAGACACGACTGGCGGCGGCGCGCAACTGACAAGCGAACTTGTCGAGACTGGCCCGGGAGGAGCACCATAAGACCGCTGCAGGTCTTCGAGCATGCCTCGAGCGACCCCGCAGCACAGGAAAGAATCTCACCCGACAAATCCTTCCTGACGCGGAATGACGTTTCTCTATTGCCGATGGACGGAGTGCCGTGAAGGGTTAGAGGGGGGCACTACCCGCACAAGGGGCGCATACATCCCGACAAAGAACGTCGGGACGTATGATGGCATAAGGTCGTCGGCTCCTGGACGGGGAGAGTAGACTGGGTTGTGAGTAAACCAGCAACTCTCAGCGAGGAGGAGCCGAGACATGATCATTATAGGCTGTGATTTGCAT
>Ga0326727_10002829_pt1 | contig 57496 bp, 56 predicted proteins | sample MB2enrmetagenome_FD_207643 | JGI IMG/M metagenome (GOLD analysis project Ga0326727, IMG submission 207643) | Lab enriched peat soil microbial communities from McLean, Ithaca, NY, United States - MB29MY | ecosystem: Environmental > Terrestrial > Soil > Wetlands > Peat | place: USA: New York... | reverse complement strand
GAAAGAAATCAACACCTGATACCATGGACCCATCAATACAACTGGCACAGACCGCACACCAGCCTGAACCAGTTGCCACCCATCAGCAGAGCCGGATTCGATGACAACAACCTCTTGAGACACCACAGCTAAAGCCCGCAGTATTTATTGCCGCCTATGCCGGGTGCCCCCGGTCCCTCGCACTCGGGGACCGGGGAATCCACCCCCATGCGAGCGAAAAGCGAGCGGTTGGCCCCACCGCAGGTGGTTTTTGCGGCAGATGTGGGATCGCACGATCCCGCATTAAAGCAGCTCTATCACTTCTTCTTCAGAGCGCGATGTCCAATGTCGCGCCGGTAATACATCCCATCGAAATGAATCAGCTTCATGGCCTCATAAGCGCTGGCCAGGGCCTTCTCCAGTGAGTCTGCGGCGGCGGTAACGCCCAGCACGCGGCCTCCGGCGGTGAGCACCTGACCGTCTTTCAGCGCGGTGCCCGAGTGGAAGACCTGCACCCCCGGAACCTTGGCCGCGGCATCGAGGCCGGTGATGGGAAGGCCTGTCTTGTAGCTGCCCGGATAGCCCGACGAGCTGGCGATGACGCAGGCCGACGCGCCGTGGCTCCAGCGCAGTTCGGTATCCGCTAGTCGTCCCTCCGTGCAGGCCACAAGCGCCTCCACCAGATCGCTTTCCAGGCGCAACAGAATGGCCTGCGTCTCGGGATCGCCAAAGCGTGCGTTGAACTCCAGCACCTCCGGGCCGCGCGCGGTCATCATCAGTCCGCAGTAAAGCACGCCGACGAAGGGCGTATCCTCGCTGGCCATGCCATAGACGGTGGGCACGGCGATGTGGCGCAAAATCCACTCCGTCATGGCCGGATCGAGCATCTGGTCGGTGGAGTAGACGCCCATGCCGCCGGTGTTGGGGCCGGTGTCGCCTTCGCCGATGCACTTGTGGTCCTGCGCGGGAACCAGCGGCACCACGTGCTTGCCGTCGCTGAGGCAGAGAAAGCTGATCTCGTCGCCCTTGAGAAATTCCTCCAGAATGACTTGTGGCTCCGCCTCGCCCAGCAACGCGCCGGTGAAGATGCCTTTGGCGGCCTCCAGGGCTGTCTGGCGCGTCTCGCAAATTACGACGCCCTTGCCCGCGTGCAGGCCGTCGGCCTTCACCACGATGGGCGTATGAAAAATCTCGATAGCCTTTTCCACCTCGGCCTGCGTTTTGCAGACCGCATAGTGAGCGGTGGGAATCTGGTGCCGCTGCAAGAAGCGCTTGGCAAAGCTCTTGCTGGTCTCCAGCATGGCCGCCGCGCGCGTAGGCCCGAAGACGCGCAGACCCTTCGCCTGAAGGGCGTCCACAATGCCCAGCGAGAGCGGAACCTCCGGCCCCACAATCGTCAGGCCAGGCTTTTCCGCCTCGGCCAGTTGGACCATCTCCTCCACGCTCTTCAAATCCACCGGAACGCAGCGCGCAATCTCCGCGATGCCGCCGTTGCCCGGCGCGCACACCACTTCCGTCACCTGTTCACTGCGCTTCACCGCCCAGGCCAGCGCGTGCTCCCGGCCCCCCGACCCCAAAATCAGAACCTTCATTCAACCGCTCCCCATGGCCCGCGCATTTGCGAGCCTTCAACAGGTTATCCTCGGCAACCGGGGTGTGGAAAGTCAAACCGGAGGAATGGGATTGGTCACGCCTTCACTTCCCCTATACTGAGGCGTGGTGCGCCCGCATGCCGGGCGCGCGAATCAGCAGGAGAATCGCTTCATGGTGCAGACGCGAATCAAGCCGTACGCTCAGGAAGCTGCCGAGAAGACCGCGCGGCTCGCTCAGCAGCGAGTCTATCGCCGCAATCAGGTTATGGGGCTTCTGCTGGTGGCTGCGGTAATCCTGTTTTTATGGCTCCTGCGCACCAATCCGAAGTGGATCTTTCCACCGGGATGGTGGCGGCCATGAGCGCTACTCCTTCACAAGCAGCCCTGAGCGCAGAATCTGACCCGCTGGCAGTTTTGCTGCTCGGCCCCACCGGCAGCGGCAAGACTGCGCTGTCTCTGGCTCTCGGCGAGCGCTTCGGCGGCGAGATTGTCAGTTGCGACTCGGTGGCCGTCTATCGCGGAATGGACCTTGGCACGGCCAAGCCAACGAAGGAGGAACAGGCGCGTCTGCCCCATCACCTGATCGACGTGGCCGATCCAGACCAGCCCTTCACTGCGGGCGAGTACAGCCGGCAGGCGCGTGCGGCCCTCCGCGAGATTGCCAGCCGCGGCCGTCTGCCCATCGTCACCGGCGGCACCGGGCTTTACTTGCGCGCGCTCACTGACGGGCTCTTCGCCGGGCCGGAGCGGCAGGAAGGTTTGCGCGACCGGCTGCAGAAGAGCCGCGCAAAGCATGGCGAAGGCTGGCTGCACCGGTTGCTGCGGCGCCTCGATCCGGCCTCAGCCGCGCGCATTCACCCCAACGACGCGGCCAAGCTGATTCGCGCGGTCGAGGTCTGCCTGACCGCGCGCAAGCCGCTCTCTGAAGTGCAGGGCCGCGACCCGCTCGTGGGCTTCCGCCTGCTGCGCATTGGCCTGAACCCGCCGCGCCAGGCGCTCTATGCCCACCTGAACCAGCGCGCGGCAGCGATGTTTGCCGCTGGGCTCATCGAGGAGACTCGCGCCCTGCTTGACCGCTACGGTCCGGTCAAGGCGCTCGACTCCCTCGGCTACCGGCAGGCACTGCGCGTGCTGCGGGAGTCTTGGAGCATGGATGAGGCGATTAGCGCCGCTCAGCAAGGCCACCGCAACTACGCCAAGCGGCAACTGACCTGGTTTCGCCGCGAGCCGGAGGTGCACTGGATCGAAGCCTTCGGCGACGAGCAGGAGACGCTGCAGAGAGCTGCGGAGTGGGTTCAAGGAGCTACGCTGTAGTGCTACCCGTCATGAAGCCGCTGATGCCTTATCCCGGAGGTCAGCCTGGACCGAAGCGCGCCCGATCAAGGCGAAAACGAAGAGCGTCAGGCCAGTCACCCAGCCGCCCAAACTGAATGGTTCCGGAATATAGAGAGCGATCACGATGCCGCCTCCAACCAGGATTGCGCTCAGAAAAATGAACATGCGCATGCCATAGAGGAAGGTAAACGGCAGGTAGTGCGCTCCCAGCAGAAGCATGAACGCCGGGTAGAACAAGTTCAAATGGAATGTCGTGACTGGCACCAGCAGAAGCATGGTCGCCGGCAGCGTAAGAGCAATCTGCATCGCAAGAAACCCCAATGGATTCTCGCTCGTGAGAGAGGAGGGTCCGCCAGATAGACGCAGCAGCAGTTGGATAATTGGGAAGATGAAAAAGCCACATATTACCAGTTCGAAAATCGCGGCCCTTGGAGTTACCCAGGTGGCCAGCGCGGCTGAGACTAACCAAAGCACTGAGCAGACAAGCTGCCCCCAATAGCCACCGACGAAAACAGTGCGCACTTCCTTTTGAGCGTCCTTCACCAGCATACGCGAGCCTCCGAAGAAGATATCCAGCTTGTTAGGTAGAATAACCTGCCGGGTGCCCCACCTCAGCCGCGTTCTCTGCGGCAGATATGGGGCACAAAACAGAAGCGCAGCAGTTCCGTTGCGCATCCGTTAGACTGAACGGTGAAATGCGGCGCTCGCTTCACGCGGGCAGCGCTCCAGATTGGAGTTCCTTTTGGCTGAGACACAGGCAGAGACAATTTACGACGTGGCGATCATTGGCGGCGGACCGGCCGGCTACACGGCGGCCATTCGCGCGGCGGAGTACGGGCTGAAAGTCGCCTTGATCGAGCAGTCCCGCCGGCTCGGCGGCACCTGTCTGCACGTGGGCTGCATTCCCACAAAGGCGCTGCTCTTCAACGCCGAAATCTGGGACCACCTGCGCCACGCGGCCGACTTCGGCATCAGTTTCGACGAGGGGTACCTCGGCGCGCCCACGCTCAACTGGGCTGCGGTCCAGCAGCGCAAGGACGCTATCATCACGAAGCACACCAAGGGCCTTGACTTCCTGATGAAGAAGCACAAGATCACGGTCGTCTCCGGCTCCGGCAGCCTCGCCGGCCCGGCGCAAGCCGGCATTCACACAGTTGAGATCGCCAACGCGGCCGGAGAAACCAGCCAACTCCAGGCCAAAAACGTCATCCTCGCCACCGGCTCCGAGGCCAAGATGCTGCCCGGCCTCGAAGCCGGCAGCCGCATCCTGACCAACATCGAAATCCTGGCCATCGAACAAGTGCCCAAATCGCTCATCGTCATCGGCGCAGGAGCGGTGGGCATGGAGTTCAGTTCGCTTTTCCGCACCTTCGGCTCCGAAGTCACCATCGTCGAATTTTTGCCGCGCGTGGTTCCGGTCGAGGATGAAGAAATTTCCAAGGAGCTGACGCGCCTCTTCAAGAAGCGCGGCATCGACGTGAACACCGGCGCGCGGGTCGAGAAGGTCGAGGAAACCGAAACTGGCGTGAAGGTGACCTTCACCGACGCCAACGGCAAAACTCAGGTGAAGGAAGCCGAAAAGGTTCTGGTGGCCGTGGGCCGCGCTGGGCGAACCAGCGGCATCGGCGTCGAGAAGACGCGCATCGAGCTTGAACGCGGGCTCGTCAAAGTCAACGAAGCGCAGGAAACCGCCGAGCCCGGCGTCTTCGCCATCGGCGACATCGTCTCGGGGCTGCCGCAACTGGCGCATGTGGGCGCGATGGCCGGCCTCGTTGCCGCCGCCAAAATCGCAGGCAAGCCCTTCCGCTCTATTCGCCGCGACCGCATCCCCGGCTGCACTTATACCGAGCCGCAGATCGGTTCAGTCGGCCTGACGGAAACTCAGGCCAAAGAAAAGGGCTACGAAGTCAAGGTGGGCAAATTCCCCTTCGCGGGTAACTCGAAGGCCACCATCCTCGGCAGCCATGATGGTTTTGTGAAGGTAGTCGCCGACGCCAAATCCGGCAGCATTCTCGGCGTCCACATTCTCGGTCCGCAATCCACGGAGTTGATTGCCGAAGCAGTCGCCGTGCTGGAGTTGGGAGGCACGGTGGAGCAGTTGATGTTCACCATCCACGCCCATCCCACGCTGGCTGAGTCGCTGCTTGACGCTTACGGCGCCGTCGAAGGCATGGCCATCAACGCGTGACGCGGCGAGTTAGCAGATCAGAAGCGGGCCATCCTGAGGGATGGCCCGCTTGCGTCAGGGCTGAACTTCGAGCTGAACTGTCTTGATTTCCTTTGGAGCGCCCTGCGGCGCCGTGATCGTGCCAAAGCTCTTGGCGGGAATCTTGATCGCATCAGGCGAAAGCAGATAAGCGTCGCAGCCGCCGCCATACTGCGAGCAAACAAGGTTAACCTCGCGCAGCAGGCGCGCCTTGGAGCTGGCTGGCAAAAGAGCGCCAAACCTGCGTCCTTCAAGGGAGGCAGCCATCGGCGCCAATTTCTTGTCTCCGCTCAGAAAGCTGGCCTTCGCAGGTTTGCCTGCTTCGCAAGCGATCGTGAACAGAGCTTGTCCGGTGACTTTGCTGGTGGCGATGAAGCCGCGAAAATCTGTTTGCTTGTCCAGCTCAGCGCGCAAACTGCCGTTGTACTGGCCACGATTCAGCCCGGTGACGTTCAGTGGCTTGCCGGTCAGTTTCTGGTAACTGTCGCGAATGTGGGTCTGTATATCGTAGTCGTGAAACGTCAGAAGCTTGTCGGCGTTTTCGCTGGCTATGATGGCCAATTCGTATTGATGCGCCGCAGCGGCTTTATCTTTTTTTGCCTCCAGCAGCCGCCCCAACTGGTACCCGGCCAGTTGGTCCAAATCCAGATGCCATGCGGCGCGAAGATAGCTCTCCGCAGTGGGCAAGTCGCCGCTATCCAGCGCTGCCCAGCCCCGCTCGGTCCACGCAAGGCCGAGCATCCATGCCCAATAAAGCGAGTGTGTGTCCGCAGTTGGCAGCGTCAAGCTCCTGGCCTCAAACTCGTTGACCGTCTTGTTGCCAAGTTCGAGCGCTTTGGCCAGATCCGCCGGGCTGGCCGCCGGATTGGCCTGCAAAATCGCGGCGGCATCGCGCAAGGGCTGAACCGACGCCTGCATCTCCTCCGGCAGCAGCACCTTGTAAGCCTCGCTCCTGATTTTCCGCATCATTTGTTCCGTGACCGCCTGGCTGGACGGCGAGATCAGGACCGTGCGATTCCAGTCCTCAAACATGCCGCGGCGAAGGGCGAGGTACTTTTCCCAATCTTCGAGCGGGAGTTTGGTCTTCTTGATAAGAGCGACCCGTTCCGCCGTGAAGGTTCCGTCCTTGAAGCTGTACTTTGCGTGGTACTCAAACCAGTCTTCCTTGAAATCAACATTCTCCGGCGGCGTCATGGACCAGCCCGCGGGCAATTGCATCTTGGCAAGATAAACGGTCTTGCCGGTGGAACCAAGTTCCGGCTCGTCGGCGGGCTTCTTCTCTTTGACGCCGGGAGCCAGCTCGCCGCCCATCGCCGGCAGCGGAGGTGAAACCCAGTGCGAGGTGTCGTGATCGTTCCACTGATAGTATTTTTCCCGCGTGTAATCAAAGGAGAAATTGAAGGGCTGGCTGATTTGCTCCACTTCCGAGACCAGCGGATTGGAAACATCTCCGGCATACCCCTGGGAATGAGCAATATTCTCTATCAAATCCTTCCACTGGGACTGGGGAACGCGGCGGAAGCCCATACGAAACAACACTCCGACATCTCCATCCATAGTCTGAGCCAAATGGCCGGTGAAAAGCCCCTGGTCAGAGAGCTTGCCCTCCACCTGGATTTGAATCACTCTCGGAGAAGGCAGGTCGGCGGGCGTGCGTACCAGGTATGCGGGCTTGCTGCCGGGAATGGCCAGTGCCTGCTTGTCGCGCAAGACAGCCATCAACACGCCGATAGGCGCAACCTCCGCGGTCGAGTCCATCCACATCATCTTGCCGCCCAGCGGAACCAGCGTGATGACGTGGTCGAACTGCGCCGGCGAGGGCATGGCGGGGTCCAGCTCGCGGCTGCTTGAGATCAGCACCGGCCAGGCTTCAATGCCGGCAGCTTTCAGTTCGGCGGCCAGCAGCGTGTGCTTGTCCTTGCAGTCGCCGTACTCGTTGGAAAGCACATCGTCGGCCTCGTGCGGCTGGTAGCGGCCGATGCCGAAATCCAGGCCCACATAATGCGTGTGCAGCGCCACATCGTTGAAAATGGCGCGGATCTTGTCCTCGTCCGTGGTTAGTCCTTTGGTCAGCGCGGCGGCTTTGGCTTGAATGGCTGGGGTGCTCGCGAGCCGATCGTGCTGTAGCGACTGGTACCACGCGCCCACCTGCTCCCAGCTGGTGAATGTGGTCGCCTGCACCGAGGGCTTCCAGTGCTTGGTGGACTTGGGCGGCGCGTCGGGATCGGGCCGCGCCAGATTGGAACTGGCCCAGTGATAGAGCTTGCGGCCATTGGCGGTGGTCACCGTTGGCTGCAAATCATCGCTGGTCACGGTTACAGACTTATCCGCGGGCAGGTCGAGGTCTAACTGCTCGTCGAGAGCTATAAGGTTCTTTTCAAAGGAGTATTCCAGCCAGAACTGGCCCGGAACTTCGGGCTTGAGCGTGCGCAGCGTGACCTTGGATTCGAGCGTGTCGCCCACGCCCAGGCCTTTGACGGCCACATGCTTCTGGTGAATGTCAGAGTACATGGGCGCCTCGCGAGTCACATCGGCGGGCATGTCCTGAATGTTGTAATCGGGCGTGACCACCACCGTCCCGTCCGGCTTGATGACACGGACATAGCCGACCTCCACCAGCTGGTTCGACGCCGTGTAAGTAAAGGTGAGCACGGCCATCGCTTTTACGCCGGAGTCGGCGAGGATACGGACCCTGGAGGTTTCTTCGCGGGTACCGGTGCCGTCGGCCTCCATGCGATACCGAACGCAGGTCTTCTCCAGAACCAGGCCTTCTTTGGAGACATCCGGCGACTTCGCCGCAGCGGCTGGCTGGTTTTGAGAGGGTTTCTCCTGCCCTGTCGCAGTGAACGCGCCGCAGAAACAGAGTGCAAGAACAAGCAGGACCAAACCGCAGCTACGGAACAAAACACAATGAGAGCGCATCGGCAGAACTTTCGTGCAGCGCATAAGAAGTGTCACCCGCTTACTGGAACGATACCAGAGTCCAAAGCCGCGAATCCAAGCTCGGCTTTCACCGCGCCTATAATTGAATAAGACCCCAATCCACGCTTCCGGACGCGCGCTGGATCCTATAAGCTGGCGCGGTGTGCCGGCCGAAGGAGAATATTTTGGCGCAGTCTTCCGACGACTCGAATCAGTTGCAGCCGTCCCCCAAGTTTCCCATTACCGTGCAGCAGCAGCCTGCGACCATCCCTGTCCAGGCTGGCAGCAGTGTGCTCGGCGATATTGGCGACAACGCCATTACCGGGCGAGCTGAATACATTCGTCAGAACACCGACGAAGAGATGATCTGGCAGGAGTCGCCATCGCTGGCTCTCTTGCTGCCGCGCTTCCTGAAGTACACGGTTCTGATGGTGATCGTGCTGCTCGTCTGCTCGGCGGCGAAGAACTTCGTCGAACAGCATGTGATGGCGCGGGTGGCGCTGGAGCGCGCCGGCATCCATACCACGACCGTTAGCCGGCCGGCCGACCTGGCGCGCAAGGCAGGACGCAAGCTCAAAAGCGCGCGCCACGCTCTGGAACAGTCTGACGATACGGCCTCGTCCGACGGAACGGCAGATGCCCCGCCCGAGGCGGAAGCCCCGCGAAGCGAGGCGGTCAGCCAGTTCGACCGCATTCTCGCGATGGTCAAACTTGGCTTCGGCGGCTTGTTTACGCTGCTGTTTCTGGCCTACCTGTTGAAGCTGAAGACGACGAAATACTGCGCTTCAAGCCAGCGGCTGATTGTCGAGGAGGGCTCGCTGCATTCGGTGAACCGGCCCTACGAGCTGCACCAGTTGGGCGATGCCGTGATCGTGAAGCCGCTGCTGCTGCGCATCTTTGGCGTCTCGAATCTGCAGATCACCAAGCCGTTTGTGAAGTTGTGCGGGTTGCGCAACGCCGAGTACGTCCGTGACATTCTGCGCCAGGGCGGACAAATGGAGGCGTCTCGCGTGGACAAGATCCGCTTCAGATAAAGTGCGGGCAGGCTCCCGCGTGTGTTCCGAAAAAAAGCCCGGCAGCAGAGCGCGTTTCCTCTGCTGCCGGGCTTTTCGTTTTGGCGCGATTTCCCTACAACTCCGTGGACTGGCTCTCCACCAGCGCCTTGGCCTTGGCGATGAACTCGGCCAGCGGCACGGAGCCCTGGTCTCCCTTGCCGCGGGTGCGGACGCTGACAGCGCCGGCAGATTGCTCCTTGTCGCCGAAGACGAGCGTGTAGGGCGTCTTCAGGTTGGCAAAGTCGCGGATCTTGCCGTTCATCTTCTCGTTGCGATCATCCACTTCCACGCGCAGGCCGGCGGCCTTCAACTCTGTCTCCACCTTCTTCGCGTATTCGTGGTGCCGCTCGCTGATCGGCACCAGGCCCACCTGCACCGGCGCCAGCCACAGCGGGAATGCTCCGGCGTAGTGCTCGATCAGCACGCCGAAGAAGCGCTCGATGGAGCCGAACAGCGCGCGATGGACCATCACCGGCTGATGCCGCTCGCCGTCCTCGCCCACATACTCCAGCTCGAAGCGCGCGGGCAGGTTGAAGTCGAACTGCACGGTGGAAAGCTGCCACAACCGGCCAATCGCATCCACCAGCTTGATGTCGATCTTGGGGCCGTAGAAAGCGGCTTCGCCGGGGATCGTCTTGTAGGCAATTCCCTTTCGTGTAAGCGCGCTCTCCAGTGAAGTGGTGGCCAGCTTCCAGTTTTCATCCGAGCCGGCGTAATGTGCGCGGTCGTTCGGATCCCAGGTCGACAGCTCGACCTTGAATTCCTTGAAGCCGAAGGTGTGCAGCACCGCCTCGGCAAAGTCGATGCAGGCGACCACTTCGTCTTCGATCTGGCTGGGCATGCAGAAGATGTGCGCATCGTCCTGGGTAAAGCCGCGCACGCGCAGCAGGCCGTGCATGGTTCCAGAGCGCTCGTAGCGATAAACGTTGCCCAGCTCGGCGTAGCGGGCCGGCAGGTCGCGATAACTCTTGGGCGAGTTCTTGTAGATCAAAATATGGAACGGGCAGTTCATCGGCTTCAGCCGATAAAGCGCGTCGTCCAGCTTCATGGGCGTGAACATGTTATCCGCGTAGAAGCCCTCGTGGCCAGAGGTCTGCCACAGGTTGATGCGGGCCACGTGCGGCGTGTAGACCAGCAGATAGTCGCGCCGGATGCACTCATTGCGCATCCAGTCTTCCATCACTTTGCGGATCATGGCGCCCTTGGGATGCCAGAAGATCAGTCCCGGCCCGGCCAGTTCCTGAATGCTGAACAGATCCAACTGCTTGCCCAGCAGGCGATGGTCGCGCTTGGCCGCTTCTTCCAGCAGCGCAAAGTGTGCGTCCAGTTCCTTCTTGCTGAAAAATGCCGTACCGTAGATGCGCTGCAACTGCGGATTCTTTTCGTCGCCCAGCCAGTATGCGCCGGCCAGGTTGGTCAGCTTCACGGCCTTCACGCGGCCGGTCGAGGGCAGGTGCGGACCGCGGCAGAAGTCCACAAACTTGCCGTTGCGGTAGAAACTTACCTCGTCGCCGGGCACGGTGAACTTCGTTACGAAGTGCGCCTTCATGAAATCGCCGTCGCGGTCAAACTCCGCCAGTGCCTGCTCGCGGGGCTCATACTCGCGGACAAATTTGTCATCGCGCGCGATCACTTCGCCCATCTTCGTCTCGATAAGCGCCAGATCCTCGGGCGTGAAGGGCTTTTCTCGGCAAAAATCATAGAAAAAGCCCGAGTCGGTGGCGGGGCCGTGGCCCAGCTTGGTCTCCGGAAAAAGCTCCAGCACCGCCGTCGCCATCACGTGCGCGGCAGAGTGACGCAGCACCGTGAGCGCCTCGGGGTCCTTCTCGGTCACCAGCTCCAGCCGCGTGTCGGCGGTGAGCGGCGTCGTCAGGTCCACCAGCCTCGGCGCGGTCGCGTCTTCGGCGGCATACATCTTCGCCTCAGCCGATGGGTCGCCGGCCTCATCCTTGCCGCAACAGTGGCACTCATCCTCCTGCGGCGGCGCGGCGGCGACGGGCTTCAGCCGCGCGGCCACGCTGGCCGCGGCCAGCCGCGGCGAGATGGAGTTGGCAATATCAAGGGGCGTTGTCCCGGCGGGAACTTCGCGAATCGATCCGTCGGGCAGGTGTACGGCAATTGTCTGCGTGCTCATGATGGTTGGGTTTCCTGTGTCTTTCGCCAAAATAAAAAACAATGCAATATATCAGGATAGTTGCCGCGGGCCGTGCGCGTCGAGGGCGGGCAGCCAAACGCCTGCCGGATGGGATTGGAATCGGGAAGCTGAAAAGTTCTTGTCCCGTGTGCGGAATTCCTGCTATTGAAGAGAGAAAGGGGCGGAAATGCGCTGGATTTGGCTACTTACCTGGTTCGGGCTTTGTTTTGCCGTGGCGGGCCTGAGCGGTTCCTGGACGGCGAGCGAAATTCCCGGATGGTACCGCACTTTGGTCAGGCCGGCCATCGCTCCGCCGAATTGGCTTTTCGCGCCGGTCTGGACGCTGCTCTACGCGCTGATGTCCGTCGCCGCGTGGCAGGTGTGGATGTTGCCCGCATCAAACCTGCGCAACTGGGGACTGGCGCTCTTTCTGGCGCAGCTTGCCCTGAACTTTTTCTGGTCTTTCATCTTCTTCCGCCATCACGCCATCGGCGCCGCGCTGGCTGAGGTGGTCGTGCTGTGGGCGGCCATCGGCGCCACGACTCTCGTCTTCGGCGAGATCGCGCCATCCGCCGCGTGGCTGATGGCGCCCTATTGGGCCTGGGTGAGCTTCGCGGCTGTTTTGAATGCAGCCTATTGGCGGCTGAACTAATACTTGATCCTACAGGTGCAGATGGACGTTCCGGAGGGAGCAGAGGGCTTCAGCCCTCTGAAAATTGGGCCAGTTTTCTGGGCCTTTAGGCCCGGAACGGGACAATTCGAAGCAAGTACAGCTTTAGTACTAAGCCGTAGCTGGAAGCCACAGAAGCCATTGCGAGCGCTTAGCGAGCCTCTGGCCGCACCGCAGGTGCCTTCTCTTCGTGATACTCCACCTCGGTGTTGATCGCCCAGATGTTGTCCTTGGCGGTGACGCCGTTGACGATATTCTTGACAGCGGTCATGGCGGTCAGCATCGAATGGTCCTGGTTGTTGTACTTGTGCATGCCGTTGCGGCCCACAAGGAATAGGTTCTCGAAGCCGTCGGTGTACTTGCGAATCACCTCGAATCGGTCATAACTGCCGAAATACGCCGGATAAGTCTTGGGAACGTGAACGACGTGCGAGTCTTCCACATCCTCCGCCTTGAGAATGCCGATCTTCGCGATCTCCGAAATGGCGAACTTGGCCATTTCCTCATCAGGAAGCTTCCATAGCGGGTCGGTATCGTTGCAGAAGTATTCCAGGCCTATCCAGACTTTATCCGGGTCGCCGACTAACCAGGGGCTCCAGTTATTGAAGATTTGCAGCCGGCCGACCGTCACGTCCGGCTCCTGAATATAAATCCAGTTATCTTTGAGCGGGCTGCCATCCTTCTCCGTCACGGTGAGCTTGCTGGCCAATAGGCCAACCGTGATGAAGTCGCGATACATGAGTCCCTCGCTCACTTCAGTTACCTCGGCTGGAACAGGCGAGCTGATAGCACGAATCAGGTCGCGGACGGGCATGGTTGAGAAGAAATAGTCGCCGGCATAAGTGACGCGTTCTCCCGCCTCGTTTACGCCCTCGACCGAAACTACCTTGTTGTCTTCCACGTTGATGCGGTCGACACGGACGCCGAAGTGAATCTCTCCGCCGCCCTTGCGAACCATGTCAGCTGCATGTTCCCATAGCTGGCCGGGACCAAACTTGGGATAGAGAAACTGTTCAATCAGCGAAGTTTCGGTCTCTTTTTGCGCTATATCTCCAGAGCGTTTGGGGGCGAAGGTCTTCTTGAGGAAGTGCATCACCACGCCTGTCAGCGAAAGTCCCTTGATGCGCTGCGCGCCCCACTCAGCGCTGATTTCGTTACACGGAACGCCCCAAACCTTTTCGGTATACGACTTGAAAAAAGTCAGGTAAAGCTGCTTGCCGAAGCGGTTGACGATGAAGTCCTCAAGCGTGCGCTCCTCGCGCTTGGGCAACAGAGCCGAGCGCATGTAACTCATGCCGCAGCGAACGGTGCGGCTGAGGCCCATGTTTCTGAAGGTCGCAGCGGTCAGGCTGATCGGATAGTCGAAGAAGCGGCGCAGAAAATAGATCCGGCTCTTGCGCTGGCGAACCAGCATGACCAGATCCTCGGTCTCGGAATCTGGCACCTTGGAGGCAGAAGGAACATCGCGCTGCTGCCCCTGATAGCGAAGCTGACCTGCTTCCTTCTCGCTGGCCCCACAGCAGGCGGCCTCAACCGGCATCAGCTCCAGCCACCACCGCATGACGCGGTCCGACTTCGAGAAGAAGCGATGGCCGCCAATATCCATGCGGTTTCCCTTGTAGAGAATGGTCCGCGAGATGCCACCGATCTCGCGGCTTGCCTCCAGCAGAATGGGCTTGATCTCCGAGTGCCGTTCAAACTCGATAGCTGCTGTCAGCCCCGCAGGGCCCGCTCCGATAATGATTGCCGTCTTACAAGTCACAGAATCGCCTCGCCTGAATGAAGGGGCCTGCGCGCAAAGGAATTGCTCGTTACTCCGTCGATTATCTTCTAATTCTATTCAACGGGGCGCTCGGCCCTCCGGGAACTCCCGCACAAAATAACGTTTTGCCCACGGCCCAGTTCCACATCTCGAGCACTCCGTTGTCCGATGATTCGCCGCCCATAAGATTTCGAGCCAAAAAAAGAGGCCCCCATCTCTCGATGGAAGCCTCTCTCTTACAGGTTTTCCGTCACTTGGCTTTCGGCCCAGCGGCGCGAATCTCGTCCGAAGCGTCGAAGTTCGCGAAGTTCGCTTCAAAGCGCCCGGCCAGATCGGCGGCCGTGCGGTCGTAAGCTTCCTTGTCGGCCCAGGCGTTGCGCGGATTAAGAATCTCCGACGGAACCTCTGGGCAGCTCACCGGAATCTGCAGGCCAAAGGCCGGCTCGGTGGTGAATTCCACCTTCTCCAACTCTCCGCCGAGGGCGGCGTTGACCAGCGCGCGCGTGATTCGGAGCGCCATGCGCTTGCCCACGCCGAACTTGCCCCCGCTCCAGCCGGTATTCACCAGCCAGCAGGCCGCGTTGTGCTGCTTCAGCCGCGCGCCCAGCATCTCTGCATAGACGTGCGGAGCCAGCGGCAGAAACGGCGCGCCAAAGCAGGTGGAGAACTCCGGCACCGGATCCTTGCCCATTCCGGCCTCGGTCCCGGCCAGCTTGGCCGTATACCCCGAAAGGAAGTGGTACATGGCCTGCTCCGGCGTCAGCCGCGAAATCGGCGGCAGCACGCCAAAGGCATCGGCGGCCAGGAACATCACGTTCTTCGGATGGCTGCCCACGCCGGGAATCACCGCATTGTCGATGAAATTCACCGGATAGGCCGCGCGCGTGTTCTCCGTCAGCTTGGAATCGAAGAAGTCAGGTTCCCGCGTTTCCGGGTTCAGAATCACATTTTCCAGCACCGAGCCGAAGCGGATCGCCCGGTAAATCTGCGGCTCGTGCTCCTCGGTCAGGTCGATGCACTTGGCGTAACAGCCGCCCTCGAAATTGAAGACGCCCGCGGGGCCCCAGCCGTGCTCGTCGTCGCCGATCAGACGCCGCGCCGGGTCGGCCGAAAGCGTCGTCTTGCCGGTTCCCGAAAGGCCGAAGAACAGCGCCGTCGCTCCGTCCGCGCCCACGTTGGCCGAGCAGTGCATGGGCAGCACGTCGCGCTGCGGCACGATGAAGTTCATCACGCTGAAGATCGACTTCTTGATCTCGCCGGCGTATTTCGTTCCGCCGATCAGCACAATCTTGCGCGTGTAATCCACCAGGATGAAGGCTCCTGAGCTGGTTCCGTCGCGCTCCGGCACGGCCTCGAACTCCGGCGCGGCAACCACCGTGAACTCCGGCGTGTGGGTTGCCAACTCTGCAGCCGTGGGCCGCACAAAAAGCTGGTGCGCAAACAGTGCCTGCCACGCGTACTCGCTGATGACCCGAATTGGCATCCGGTACTTCGAGTCGGCGCCGCAGAAGAGGTCCTGCGTAAACAGCTCGCGGTCCTTCAGGTGCGCAACCACCCGCTCCAGCAGCGCTCCAAACTGCTCCGATGAAATGGCCTTGTTGACCTTGCCCCAATGGACCAGCTCGTGGGTCGTCGCGTCGTCCACGATGAACTTGTCCTTCGGACTGCGCCCGGTACGCGCGCCTGTCACGGCCATCAGAGCACCGTTGGCGGCCAGTTGTGCTTCGCCGCGCAGCAAAGCGGTTTCCACCAGCCGCGCCACGGACATGTTTGCATGCACCCGCGGACCCGCCGCCAGCGCCTTGACAGACTCCACTTCAGAGAGACCAGCCATCGACAGTACTCCTTCCAAACCAATCAGGGATTGAAACAGGTCAATTACTTATTGTGCCATCCAAACCGCATTGTGGGAAAGGGGCCTGGACAAGAACAGCCTTCAGGGAGCAGGATACAGCGAATCTCATCCCCGGATCGCGCCATTTCCATGAAGTGAATCCGTCCCCCGCGCTTTCCTCAATTCTAGCGGAGCCGGTAAGAGAACATGAACTCCGGCGCCTGGCCAACCACCTGCGAGGTGACCAGCGAATTCTCCAATAGCTGGGGCGCCGTATCCGGAAGCTTGTCGTTGGAAAGCAGAAACCCTCCCGGCTTCAGCATCAGTGCTATGTTCGAGCGCAGCAGCCTCTGGTCGAAAGCTCCGTAATACAGAAACACATTCGTCCCAATCACCAGATCGAATTTCTGATTCTCCGGCATCTCCATGTGTTGGCAAACCACATCCAGATCAACAGCCTGGATTCGGCGCACGATCTCCGGCCGGATTTTCACCGCCTTTGTCTGTGTTGCCGCGGCAATGGAATCCGGTACAACGATGGGCGGCACCGGCTCGCCCAGGCTGCTTCCCAGCGCCTGCCAATACTGGATGAAATGGGCGCGGTATTCCGGCGAGAGCGGCGCAGCGGCTTTCCACGGCAGTTGAAGGACGTACGGAACCCCAGCCCTCGCCTGCTGCCGCGCGTGCCGCACATGCTCGGTCACTTCCGGGCTGATGTCCAGTGTGTACAGTTCCACCGTCTTCGGGTCGGCCAGGCCGAGCCGGAAGAGCGAATCAAGCACGGCGAAGGGCTGGTTTGTCTGCGGAGGATAATAATCGCTTCCATCCTCCTTGTTTGTGAAGTCCAGCCCAGGCCCGACAATCGCTACCCGCTTCACCGATCCCGGCTTCAAGAGCCCAACTTCCATCATGTGCCGGAAATGCACGTCAATGAGAAAATCCGGCCAGAGATTCGTATCGAGAGAGATGCCGCGGTCCTTGAATATTTCAAAGGGATTCGCGCCTTGGGGCTGGTTGAGGTACTGGACAAACTCATCCCTCATGCGCAGCAGGTTGGCGAGCAGGTAACCCTTCAGCTTGCCCACCGATTCCGGAGACTGCAGAGAGAAGCCTTCTTCCTCGACAAAACTGCGCATGTGGGCGATCCGCTCATTTTCGCCCGGCTGAGCCATGGCATCCGCCAGGTCGTCAATGCGTTTCGCCGCGGTTTCCCTGACGTTTGGGTCCTTGTCGTAATCAACCAGTTGGCGATTGCTGATGGGAGGCTGCTTGCTGAAGTTCAACCCGAAGCGCAGGAAGTTGGTGAGCGTATCCTCCTCGCCTCTTACCAGCCGCAGCCGGATTTCACGATCGTGCTTTTGAACCCAATCCGGCCATGCGGCCGCGGTCAAAGTCCTTGCGGTTGCCGCTTCGGATGTTCCCGCAGCCGCAATCCCTTGAAGGGCCGGTTGTGCCTCTTGAAAGGATGTGAACTTCGTTTGAAGGTTCGTCTGCGCCATGGCCACAGGAGTGGCAGAAACGACGAGGCAAAGAACTGCTCTTGACAAGAACTTCCGTGGAATCTTCATGGGCGCTTTCCGGCTCTCTGTTGCCTCAGCCGTTGACCGAACTTTATGACAACTTCAAAAATACTCTACATGGCCGGGGCAAAGGGTCTCGAACTCAGCCCCAGGTCACGTTCTCACGCATCGACGTCTCCGGGACATCCGCCGTATCTTACTAAATATAAATAGCTTACTGCCCTTCTAGCCTGTGCCGCAAGGCCCATAAGCGCTCGGCCCTGCCGGGGCCGCAGCTGCACTCCGGGCCCAATCGCGATTTCCGATGACCCGGCGAAAATGCTCGCAATCTTCTTGACGGCTGATCGATGGTCCAGAATGCCAGGAATCCGTAGCGGCCTTCCGATATTCCTCAGGCTCTCCAGCTTCACAGACCCCGCCTGCGCCCGGTCACCAAATTGAAGATCAGAATGATCAACGCCACGACCAGCAGCAGGTGAATCAGCCCGCCGGCAACATGAAAGCTGAAGCCCAACAGCCAAAGAACCAGAACGATCACAAAAATTGTCCAGAGCATAGGCACCCTTTCAACACACCACGAGCGCTCGATACTTGAAACCTGTCCAGACCGCCCGCGATTGATTTAGTGCAGTTAGCTGCTTCTACTTGGCAGCATCACTGGCCTGCATTTTGGCCTCCCTGACGGCATCGAGGAAGCGCCGTGCAGCGGCCGGCGTCTCAACTTCGCCGCGCAGAACGCGGTGCGAAGATACGTCATGCCCGTAGAAGGCTTCCATGGAACTGTCGTCCCGGCGAACATCGGCACCGGTCAGAGTGAGTCCCGCAAAGGCGCCTTTGGCTCGCGAGTAGGTCAGGATCTCGGTATTCAGCTTCCAGTCGGTATCCGCAGTGGCATGGCGTCCCACCGGTCCGGCTGCCGCCGAGGCATCCGCTCCAAGTTGAAACTTGGCTCGTTCCAGCCGCTCCATTCCTCTGTCGCCCTGGAAGATCATGACCAGATCCACGCCTTCCACGCCGATCTGCAACCCCCAGCTGCCGCCCGTAATGGCGAAAAACGCCGGCGCGCTCCATCCGTTGGCCGTCCGGCAAGTCGCCACGCCCCTGCCGTTCTCTCCGCCAAACACAAGGCCGGCCTTGATCATGCGCGGCACCACGGCCACGCACTGCGCGTGCTCCAGCACTTCGTTTGGAATGCCTTTGTCCGGCGCTGCCATCACCTCGTGCAGCACCGTGGCCGCGTTATCCAGCCGGTTCTGCACTTCCTCGCGACTCTCCGACCAGGCAGCGGTAGCCGCGCCCAGACTGATCAATGCCACCAATATCAGGAACTTCTTCATGCATTTCACCTCTTCTACCCATGCGCAGCGTCACCTGCATTTCGCGCATTTGAGGCGCACAAGGTACTTTTTACCTTAGAGGCGGCGCCTGGCGCCGTCTGAGCAAAACCGCTCAACAGAAGGGGGCTGCAAAAGCTCTTTTCTATGCCTGGGGAGGCGGATTCCGCCTTTCTGTCGATAGAAAACATCTCGGAAAAAGTGGTCAGAACTGAACAGATCGCCACTTCTTTCTGTACGACTCCATAAAGGAAGACGGCAGCGAGTGTGTAGCTGAAACAGATGCCGCTTAATCTCTGCGCATGTGCAAGTTGCTGAATCCAAAAGCCTGGTTTGCCATCCTGATTCTGCGCTGGCTGTGTCAATTTTATTGTGAACTTCAGCAGATTAGCTGTGCCCAAATTGCACTAGAATGACTTCGTCAGATCGTATACGGTGGGAGGCGCCTTCAGATGGTACAGCTTGAGAAACCCGCGTTTGATCTTCAGGCCTTCCTGACCAGCGCTGGCCTGGGACGAAGAATTGTCCAGTTGGAGCCCCGGCAGGCTTTCTTTGCGCAGGGAGACCCCGCGGACGCGATTTTCTATCTCCAGAAAGGCCATGCCAAAATCACTGTTGTTTCCACAGCCGGCAAGGAGGCCACCATCACGCTTCTCTCTGACGGCGATTTTGTCGGAGAAGGAGCGCTTGCGGCAATTCCCGGCCTGCGCCTGGCCACCGCCACTGCGCTCACCGCCTGCACCGCGCTCAGAATACAGCGGGATGAGATGATCCGCGTGATGCACGAGGAGCACGAATTCTCCGACCTGTTCTTGAGGTTTCTACTGGCCCGCAGCATGCGCATTCAGGCCGATCTGGTCGATCAGCTCTTCAACTCCAGTGAAAAACGGCTGGCGCGAATCCTGCTATTGATGGCGCAGTTCGGCCAGCCCGGCGAGCCGCAAACTCTCATTCCAAAGATCTCGCAGGAGACCCTGGCGGAAATGATCGGCACCACCCGCTCCCGCGTCAGCTTCTTCATGAACCGTTTCCGCAAGCTCGGTTTTATCGAATACAACGGCCACATCTGCGTTCACAAGTCGTTGCTGAATGTCGTTCTCCACGATCATTTTCCGGGCGATAACGCCGAAAAACCGGAACTCTCGGGTCTTACGACGGAGTAACCGGAAGCCTCTCCATCGCTTCATCCACCACCTGTGCGAAATTGAACAGCAGGACATTGTGATTCATGGGACACTCGCTCCAATTCCCTGAGCGGTGCTGTTGAAGGGGTGAGTTATGTCCGGAACGAAAGCAAATCTCCTCATTGTCGATGATGAGCCCTCGGTCCTGATGTCGCTGTCGCTCGTGCTGGCCGAGATTGGCTATCGCGTTCGATCCGCAGCAGACGGCTTTTCCGCATTGCTTCAGATCCGGCAGGAAGCCCCCGACATTCTGATTTCCGACCTCAACATGCCGAGCATGTCCGGCTTCGAATTGCTGTCGGTGGTCCGCCGCCGCTATCCCGCAATCAAGGTGATCGCCATGAGTGGCGCCTTCTCCGGCGACGAGGTGCCTTCCGGCGTTGCCGCCGATGCCTTCTATCAGAAAGGCAGTAGCATCGTATCCCTGTTACGGATTATGGACTCCCTTCCCCGGCCGGAGCGGATCTCGCCTGGGCAGCCGGACCCATCCGAGCCCGTCTGGATTCCGAGAGTCTCATACAACTCGTCCGGAGAGGCCCTTGTTGCGATTGCCTGCCCGCGGTGCCTGCGAACCTTCACGCAGCCTCTCGACAGTTCGGCAAGCCCTCTGCGCGAAACGAATTGCGTCAATTGCCACACTTCGATTCACTACACAATCCTCCAGCCTGAGGACCAGATGCCTCCGCAGGCTTTTCCGCGGAAGCCCAGCGCGGCAGTGCCAGGACCCCAAAGCGCGCAAAACAATAGTTACGGAACCTAGCAAGAAAGAGATATGCCGATGCGCGACATCGCTGAACTGAACATGCTCCTGCGCGAATCTGTTGAGATGCCCAACGGCCTCAAGGTGGCTACAGAGCAGTTTTGTGCGGGCTGGAACTTTGTACGGCCGGCGGATGCGCGCCGGCTGGAAAAGAAGATTCGCACCTGCGGATTGAACTTCATTAGCGGTTTCGATGAGGCCGTGAAAAGTGGGGTGGGAGACTCTTCGCAGAAAGCAATCGCCAATGCCCTCAAGCTGGCTCTTCGCCACTTGAGCGCTTCCTTCAACGCCGTGGAAGTGAAGCATATCGAGGTAACGCAGTATCCTTGGTTCTTTCTCGCCAGGGTGAGCGTCTGTCCGTACCGGATTCAACAAGGTGCGGTCTTGCCGGTGCCGGATGAAGCCATGCTTCCTCCGACCGTCCCCCGGCAACCGCGATTGCCGGTTCATCCGCCCGAACTGCTTCCGCGTTTCGGAAGCGCAATTCCGATGATCGAGGAAATGATGGTTTCATCTAGGGATTCGCAAGTGAAACCTCAATGAATATCTCGGAAATGGCTGTCATCCTGCATCTTTCAAGGCGCTTGGCGCATGAACCCGTTCTTTCGGCAATTGCGATCCAGGTTTGGCTGTATTGCTTCGGAATGCTGCAACTCGCGCGAATCGGTACTGAAAGCAAAGGTCCCGCTTTATGTCCAGTAAATGGCTCCCGTTTCCTCTCTGCGCGCTGGCGCTAATTCTGGCCGTGCTCCTTTCGAGCGGGAACTTGTTTGCCGACGCCGTTCTCACGCACGAGGACCTTGCAGTTGGCTCCTATCGCTTTTCCGTCAGCCGCCTGATTCCGCAGATGACCAAGGCTGCGCTGCAGACGCACAAGAAGGACCTGATCAAAGAAACGCCTGACTTTGCGAAGAAGAAGTTTCTCTATCGAATGTCGCGCTCCGATTACGAGCGGGAGTGGGGAAAAACCTATTCCAAACCCGGATTCGGAACCCGGATGCTATCAGCGCTCCTGCGATATTTTCCGAAAGTCGGCCCTTTTAAAGGCATGGGATTCGATAACCCAACCGCACAAACGGAAGATCTGTATATCAAGAGCATTAACACGACTGTCGATCGCTATCGCGCCTTGCTCGAAGAGGTGCGCGCCGGCAACCTGATCCTGCCCAATTGCGATCTCGATAGCGGCAATCAGACCAGGGCGGCGGAGTACTCGCTGGCAGACGAGACATACGCCATCCTGTTGGCAAAACTGACGGCACGGAAGTTCGATGAAACTTCTCCTCAGCTCCGCGACAACATCCTCGCGTTCTATTCCTATCTCTCCTTGCCCATCGAGACCAAACACAATCCAGCTCGCTGGCAAGCTGTCCTGACCAATCTGGGCGAACTGAAGTCTGCAGCGCCTTCGCCGGCCACTGCGCCTCCCGCGCCGTAGGCGCAGGGGTTGTCAGCCCCGTGCTTCAGCGTGGGGTGGGGTGGACGAAACCAGCGATTCACACGGAGTCCCGCAGGGACGGCGCTCATGCTCCGCGACACGCCAGCGCTTTTGCGAGAAGAAGGTAAAGACACAAACATAGAGCGGCTCCCGTAAATGTCAAACGGCTACTGCCACCCCGCCAAAGGCGGGGGATCTCCTCTCCCTTTAGTTGCTGGCAGCCCAGATCCGATAGCTGTTGAACAGAAACTGCCCTCCCAGAATCAGCAACCAGACCCAGAGCGCAAAACGCAACTGCCGTTGTGGAACTCGCTTGCTGAGCACGGTCCCTGCAATAGCTCCCACGACGCCGCCCTCAATAAGGTGTAGCAGCAAAGCCGGTTGCGAGGCGCATGAAAACCAGTGAGCGCCGCTTCCAATCAGCGAAACGACAAATCCGAAGGCGATATCCGTGCCTATCACCTGAGCGGGCTGCAGGGCTGTAAGCGAGAGAAGCGCAACGCTCCCCAGCGCGCCCGCCCCGGCAGAGGAAAACCCCACCTCCGCGCCCACGGGAAGCATCAGCCATGATAAAAGTCGGCTGTAATCCTGCCGCTGCGGTCTTTGATTCTTCGGGTAGAAGAAGAAAAGAATCTGCAAGCTCGCTATGGTCACCAGGATGATTCCGAGAAGCGCATTCACCAGGTTTTGTGATCCTGCGTTGACCAGTTGCCTCAGAAGTAGAGAACCCGCGACCACCCCAGGGACCCCGCCGAGCAGCATGAATCCAAGAACTCGCCACGCCACATTGCGGCGGACCATCTGCGCTGGAACCAGGATCAGTTTGACCGCGGAAGCGAATACCAGGCCTATGCCCACTGCGACCGGAGATGGCACGCCAAGAAACACCACCAGAACCGGAACGGTGATAGTCCCCGCTCCAACCCCTGTGAGTGCGATAAAAAGTGCAATGACGAATCCAATAACGTACTGCATTCCGATCCCTTGGTCTCAGTTTCAGCTTATGGCTTCTTTCGCTGACTTCCGAAGATGAACACCGCGCTGAGCCTTGCGCACGAATCTTCACCGGGTCCTTCACAAGCAGACTATTCGGCAGAGTCCTTAATCCCGGAGCTTTGCAGTAACCGATGAACTGCAGAAATTGCCTCGGCTGGATCGCTTGCGTCCAGAGTAAGCCTCCGGCCTTCAGCGCGTGCGACGAGCGTTGAGCTTTCGTTCCGGCGGACGACAAGAGCCAGCAGGCCAGATTGGACCTGGAGCTTGACGACGATTTCCAGTATGTTGGGATGAAGAAGATACAGGTTATCGTCGGCTTCAATGCGCGTGGATACAAGGCCGTCCGTAAACAGGGAACGCTCGACTGCATCAATCAGCTTTGCAGGTCCGCTTAACTCCAGAACGCCTCCGCGATGCCCCCAGCGTGCGGCTCGTTCTCCGGCAGTCACCGGCTTCCATCTGTTCGCCTGGACGAGAGCGTCCGCTTCCCTAGCACGCGACGCCGCGCTGATCATGCCCGCCGCAACGGTGCTGTTGCTCTCTTCATCAATCAGGATGAACGCGCCGGTGCTGTGGTTTTTCCCGTAAGTGTCCAGCGCGATGGGTCGCAGCAGTTGCAGCGTAGCCGAGCCGATGGCATTCATTTCCAGCGTTTCGGCTGGCTCATGCGTCAAGGTGTCGATATTGGTCCGGTGCTGAACCGACACGATGAATGCGGGCACTGTCTGGCTGGTGTGCTTGAGCAAATAGCGCCGATGCCGTTCCAGGGGCCGTTGATCCATCCATACCAGCGAGGCCTCGATGTTTCGCGCGACTGTAGCCTGCGCCTGCCGAGAGACGATCATGTCGCCGCGGCTGATGTCCAGCTCACGATTCAGAACCAGCGTGACCGAGAGCGGCGCTACGGCCTTGGCAAGGTCGCCATCGTAGGTGACGATGCGCGCCACCTCGGCGCCTTTGCCGGAAGGCAGCACGGCAATTCTGTCTCCGGGACGAACAGTTCCGGAAGCAATCTGTCCGGCGAATCCTCGAAAGCTCTGATCGGAACGAAGCACGCGCTGCACGGGAAAACGAAACGGCGCCGTGCGCGAATCCTCCAATGAAGGCAGCGACTCCAGCACTTCCAGAAGGGATGGCCCCTTGTACCACGGCATCGTCCGTGCATGGCGCGCTATATTGTCTCCCGTCAAAGCGACGACCGGAATGAAGGAAGCTTCGACCGCATTGCCTGTATCGGCTGCGATCTGATCGAGAATCACTGCGAAGCCGCGCTCGATCGCGCGGAATTCCGCCTCGTCGTAGCCGATCAGATCCATCTTGTTGACGGCGACCAGAACATGGCGCACACCGAGCAGGGATGCAATGTAAGCGTGACGGCGGGACTGCGTCAGCACACCCTTGCTGGCATCGATCAGCACCACAGCGGCGTCGGCCGTCGATGCGCCAGTTGCCATATTGCGTGTGTACTGCTCGTGCCCCGGCGTATCCGCAATGATGAATTTGCGCCGTGCCGTCGCAAAATGGCGGTAAGCCACATCGATCGTGATGCCCTGTTCGCGCTCCGCTCGCAAGCCATCGGTCAGCAGCGCGAAATCAAGCTGTTCCGGAGCGGCAGAACCTTTGCCCGCGATGGCGCGCACCTGGTCTTCGTAGACCGACTGCGTGTCGTAGAGCAGGCGGCCGATGAGCGTGGACTTGCCATCGTCCACGCTGCCGGCTGTCGTGAAGCGCAACAAATCCTTTTCGCACTCTTCCGCCAGAAACTCTTCTATGGAGAAGCTGGGAGCCGCAAGCATTGCCATTTAGAAATATCCCTCGCGCTTCTTGATTTCCATGGAACCGTCCTGGTCGTAGTCGATAACGCGATTGGCGCGTTCGGAAGAGCGAAACGAAATCAATTCCGCGATAATCTCGGGAACCGTCTCCGCATCCGAGCGAACGGCTCCAGAGCACGGGCTGCATCCAAGGGAACGCAACCGCGACCTCACCATCTGCGGCTTTTCGCCAGGACGCGCCGCAAACCCCTGCTCGATGGGGATCAGCGCATTGCCGCGCACAAACATCGGGCGCTCCCTGGCGAAATACAGATCAACAACCGGGATATTCTCCTTGTAGATGTATTGCCAGACGTCCATCTCCGTCCAGTTGGAGAGGGGGAAAACGCGAATGCTCTCACCGGGCTGCACATGGGCGTTGTACAGATTCCACAACTCCGGGCGCTGATTCTTCGGATCCCACTGTCCGGCGCTGTCGCGAAACGAATAGATGCGTTCCTTGGCGCGCGATTTTTCCTCATCGCGGCGCGCGCCGCCAAAGGCTGCGTCGAAACCGTAGTGGCGCAGAGCATCCAGCAGGGCCTGTGTCTTCAGAACTCCGCAGCAGCGCTTGGTCCCCAGCGCAACCGGATTGGCGCCCGCGGCCAGCGCGGCTTCGTTGCGCCATACCAGCAGCTCCGCGCCTGCCGAGCGCGCCGTCTCGTCGCGAAAGGCAAGCATCTCCGCAAATTTGAAGCCTGTGTCCACATGTAGCAGGGGAAAGGGAATCGACGCCGGATAAAACGCTTTCTGCGCCAGCCGCAACATGACCGACGAATCCTTGCCGATCGAGTACAGCATCACCGGCCTCTCGAACTCGGAGGCCACTTCACGCAAAATGTGAATGCTCTCTGCTTCCAGCAGGCGCAGGTGGTTCAGGCGCTCAGAAGTGGAAGAGTATGCTCCCGATGGCTGTATGTGCGCTTCTTCCTTGACAATCGTCATGCAGCCTCGATTCTTCCAGTGCGATGCTGAAGGCGGAAACATGGCAAAAAATGCCCCTTGCAATCAGCCGCGAGTGTGTCTTCAAAATCGAATGCTCGGAAAGAACAGGCATTTCCTGCGCGCTCGTTGAAGATCTTCAATATCCGACAACGGCGATGAGCGAGTAAAAGAAAAGTCGCTGATGCGTGAATCATATCACTTGAACTTTGACTGCGGCTGGAGCTTGCGTACGGAGCGCGACCGGCCTGTCGGCGGCTCAGTCTGCTGAATTCAGGCAGGCTTTCCGCAAGATGCGAGTCGCACAGGCATCGCTCGCCACAAGCCCGTTTCCTGGTTAAAGATGGCAACAGAGGAAAGGATATGGGATTTGACCCTTTTCCCCTGTTCGGATAAGTTAATTGCACCTGCCACAATTGTTGCCGAGTCGTCTCTTGCCTGACTGCTTTGTCTCTCTGATGACCAGCTCAGTTCTTTCGCCTGGAGCCGGATTATGCGCCTTTTGGGAATCTTCGCTGATGTTCATCTTGTCTTTGCTTTGTTCGCGGCGCTTGCCGTCATTCTCCCAGCCAAGGCTCAAATAGTAGGCGGCACCATCGCCGGCGAGGTGACCGATTCCGGCAACGCCGCCATCGACGGAGCCAGGGTGCAGATCCGCAATCTGGATACCAATAATGAGCGCGGCTTGATCACCAGCAATGGTGGCGCATTTTCCGCGCCTTCGATTCCGGTGGGCGTCTACACCGTAACGGTGAGAAGCGAAGGATTTGCGCCGCTCGAGCGAACTGGCATTGCGCTGGCCGTCGGTCAGAGCGTTCACTTGCATCTCGTGCTGGCGGTGGGAAGCGTGAAACAGGTGGTGACAGTGGTCGACACGCCCGCTTCTGTCGATGCTTCCACGCAGCAAACCGAGGGGCTGGTAAATGAAAGCCAGGTCAAGGAACTTCCGCTGAATGGGCGCAGCTTCGACCAGTTGCTGCAGCTCAATCCGGCCTCGGTGAGCTATACAACCCAGCGCTCAGGCGGCGTGGGCACATCGAATTCCTCGGTGGGCAACATGTTTTCTGTCTCCGGTCGCAGGCCGCAGGACAATCTGTATTTGCTGAACGGCATCGAGTACACCGGTGCTTCCCTGATCAATGTCACGCCGGGCGGAAGCAGCGGAGAGTTGCTGGGCGTCGAGGCCGTGCGCGAGTTCAACGTGCTAAGCGATACGTACGGCGCCAACTACGGCAAGCGCACCGGAGCGCAGGTATCCATCGTCACGGCTTCCGGCGGCAATCAACCGCACGGATCGGTGTATGAATTCATGCGCAACAGCGCGCTGGACGCACGCAACTACTTCGATCGCGAGCGGATTCCCCTCTTTCAGCGCAATGACTTCGGTGCCGCGGCTGGCGGCCCGCTTCGCCGCGACAAGCTATTCGCTTTTGCAAACTACGAGGGCTATCTTCAGCATCTTGGCTTGAGCGATGTGACCTTCGTTCCGGATGCGGCGGCGCGATCTGCCACAGTGGCCAGCGTGCAGCCGCTCTTGGCGCTGTGGCCACAGGGAACAGCCGAGTTGGGCAACGGTATTGCCGAAGCCTTTTCCAATCCTCCGCAGCACGTGCGGGAAAGTTTTGGCACCACGCGCATCGACTCCAACCTGTCGCGGAAGGATCTTGTCTTCGGCGTCTATACAGTAGACGACAGCGACGCAACCACGCCGTCCGCGAATCCCTATTCTTCGATTTACGAACGCCTTCGCGAGCAGGTGGTTAGCGCGCAGGTGCAGCACGTGATCTCGCCCGGCCTGCTCAACACTGCGCGCGCCGGCTTCTCGCGCGCGGCCTTTTTCTTTGACAGCATCGTAGCTGGATCGGTCCCCGGATGGGTTGCAAACGCGCCCGTCGGAGCAATCGTGATCTCAGGCAGCACGGCATCCAATGGCGCCTCGCAGATTACGCAGGCCGGCGCCAACACGGGAAGCAATAACTCCGTAGTGCGCAATCTCTTCACGCTCGAAGACCACATTTATTGGACGCGGGGCAGGCATCAGATTGAGGCTGGCGTTTGGGTGCAGCGAATGCAGTCCAACGACTTTCTGGCGCAGAACCAGTATGGGCAGGCATCGTTTTCGACTCTCGCCGCTTTTGAACAGGGCATTGTCTCGAAGTACACCATCGTGCCCAGCCCAACGGAACTTGGCTGGCGAGCCCTCTTCAGCGCGGGTTTTTTCGAGGACGCATGGAAGGCGACGCAGCGGCTGGAAGTCCGCGCCGGCCTGCGCGTCGAGTCCTCGAATGGATGGAACGAGGCTCAGGGACGAGCCTCTAACTATGACTTTACCAATGGCGTGATGAATACCACTCCAACAGCCGGTGCTTCCGTACTCTCCAACAATCGCGCCAGGTTCTTGCCCGAGCCGCGCGTCGGCGTCGCTTGCGATCTCTTCGGCAACGGCAAGACGGTGCTGAAAAGCAGCTTCGGCGTGCATCGCGCTCTGCTCGATACTCTGAACTACCGGGTGGACCAGACCGCACCATACAACACAACACTCTCTTTCAGCAATACGACCGTCAGCAAACTGGCGCAGCTCTCGATAGCCACGGCAACCGGCGGCCTGATTTCCCCTAGCAACGTGCAGCGCGACATTCAGACGCCCACCGTCCTGGCATGGACGCTCAAAATCGAGCAGGAAATCGCGCCGTTGACTGCTCTCGGCGTGGCATACGTGGGCTCGCATGGGTACCATCAGATTCTCTCAGAGGACGAGAACACACCGGCCGCGGTGATCTGTCCCGCAGCCTCCTGTCCTGCATCGCTGGCCGCGGGGACGATCTACTATCCAGCAACAACGCTGGCCAATCCCAGCCTGGCCAATTCGACTTCCTGGGTGTCAGACGGCGTGAGCAACTACAACGGGCTCGAAGTGGATCTGCGCCATCAACTTTCGCACGGCTTTCAGTTGCGCGCAGTGTACACATGGTCGAAGAATCTCGATGACGGTTCGGCGTGGAACACCAGCGTCTCCGCAAATACGCCCGGCTTCGTCTCCTACTCCGCTAACCCCAGGGTGGACTATGGACTGGCGGCCACCAACATCACTCCTGCCCTGGCAATCAACGGGACGTGGGAGTTGCCGATCGGGCGCGGCCGTCTGGTGCTTGCCGGCGCTTCTCCGCTGACAGACAGGCTGGTGAGAGGATGGACCCTGAGCAGCATCGTGATGGTGCTCGGCGGTTTCCCTTTTTCGCCGCAACTGGGCTATAACCCTACCGGAAATGGAGACACGCGCAACCCGGCTCGGCCGGATCTCAATCCTGATTTCCATGGCCATCTCTACCCTAAGACCGTCACGCAGTGGTTCAATCCGGAGGCCTTCCTTGCGCCTGCCCCAGGAACTTTCGGCAATGCCGGCCGCGACATGCTCAAAGGACCGGGGCTGAAAGATGCGGATCTTTCTCTGGCGAAGAATCTCACTCTCAGCGAACGGCTGCGCGCGCAATTCCGCGTGGAGTATTTCAATCTTTTCAACCATAGCAACTTCACGACGCCCAATGCGGTTGTCTACAGCACCGGACCGGCGCCGGCCAAGCCAGCCACGGTGGCGGCGCTTTCGCCCACCGCCGGCGTAGTGACCGCAACCGCAACGGCATCGCGCCAGCTTCAATTCGCCCTGAAGTTTCTCTTCTAGGAGCAGCCGCCCGAACCAAGCCGGAAGGCATCGGGAGCAAATGCGCGTTACGCTAGAGATGAGGCACGGGAATGAGCACGTCAGGCCACAGCGCAACCATCGGCAGAAAGCGACGGATTCGCGCTTCCTTGCTGCGACGAGCCATTGCGCATCGCCAGGATCTGGCGCTCGCGGCCGGCGCCACGGGATGGCTGTTGTTGGCCTGGCTTGTGCTCGATGTGCTTCCCTGGAAGCTTTACCGCAAGATGATGCATCCCGCCGTGCGCACGCCGGAAATGGAAACAGAGAAAGCGCCGGCATTTGTCGCGCGGGTGTCTTGGGCAGTGCAGGCTGTTGCTCGCCGCGTGCCTTGGCGCGCGGTTTGTTTCCATCAGGGAATCGCAGCCCAGCAGATGCTCTGCCGCGCCGGCATTGGCGCCGAGTTGCACTACGGCGTAGCAAAATCCCCTGAAAAGGGACTTGAAGCTCATGTCTGGGTCACTGCCAATGGTCTAACGGTGGTCGGAGGAAAGACTCGGGATCGCTTCGCCGAGCTTGGCCTCTTCGCCGCACGAAGTTCATCCTTGCAGCCCGCGGATTTCCACGCGGAGGAAACGCTCCCGCCGCAGTGACTTCCCTTTGCTCAGGCAGAGGTCGCCTGCCGCACAGAAGAGAACAGGCTGCCATCTTCCACGCGCCGCAGGAAACGCCCGAAGCTGACGCCGCCCAGCAGCTTGTGTACATAGGCGAACCGGACCTTCTGGTCGAAGAAATCGCCGCTGGGCCACTCGTCCACCAGCCTCGCCAGAGCGGGCATATCGAGGTATCTGTTCGCCAGTTCGCTGGCCTGCATCAAGCGGACTTCGGCGGTAATTCCTTCACGGTTCGCGGCTATCAGCGTGGCCACATCGGCGGCTTGCAGGCCGGTGCGCTGCTCCAGGCGGACCTTGTCGGGCAGCTTCCCCTTCATGGCGTCGCGAATCAGCGAACGGGGCATGCCACCTTGGCAGAAGGCTTCCTCGGGCAGCGAGATGCAGTACTCCACCAGGCGGCGGTCAGCCATGGGGTCGGTAAGCTCCAGGCCGAAACAGCGCTTGGCCGCGGTTGAGGCCGCGCTCCCTTGTCCCCGCTTCAACATCTGCAGCCGGAAAAGCCGCGACGACGACGGCTGCAGAAATGAATGGCGTTCGAGTTGGGCCGGAAGCCCGCTGGACCGGAAGAAATCCGGATGAATCGGAGAAACTGCATACAGATCCAATTCCCGGCTCTCGATGCCGCGCCAGCGGCGCAGAGGCGTCAGCAGGCGATCATGCACCGCTCTTCTGAACCAAAGCTGCGCGGGGCCGTTTCCCAGGGATTGGCTGAGGCTCCCCCGTATCGAAGCCCCGAGTCGCTGCCGATCCCTCACCATGCGAATCCAGGCAAACAGCCTTCCGTGGGCAAGCAGCTCTGAAAGCGCATACCTGCCGTTATAACTGGCCGTCAGGTTTCCTACCGAGCCGGAGAGCAGGGTTTGAATGCCTCTGCGCTGCGCCTCGGCGAAGATGCCCACAATCCACGGAGCGTTGGCGGCATTCGGAATCGGATCAAAGTGCGCGCTGGAGAAATAGTCCAGGGCGTCGAAGAACGGCGTGGCGTTGTTGGGAATGTGAACGTGGGTCAGATTCGAATGGCGCTCGACAACGCGGGCGGCGTGGTAGCGCTCGTCGCCAAAGTGGTGGTCATCTAACTCGCTCGTCAAGGGGCTGGCGGGAACGGCGGTAAAGGCAGTCGAGGCGCGGCCCTGCCCGGCCAGGATTTCGGCGCTCAGCGTAGTGACCGTGGAACTGTCCAGCCCACCGCTCAGGTGCGAGCCGATCGCGCCGCCCGTCTCCACCCGGCAGCGCACTGCCTGCTCCAGATGAAAGAGCAGCCCCTCCGCATAGCCACGCGGATCAGCCTCGCGAAGCGTCGGCAGATCCTCCGGACGCCAGTAGCAACGCAAACGAAGTTTGCCATCCTCCAGCAGAAGCAGGTGACCTGCGGGCACCCGGCGAATGCTTTTGTAGAGCGTTTCATCGTCGGAATCCGAGTGCCGGGTAAGCCAGTGCGCCACCTGCGTATCGTCAAGGGTTGTGGGAACTTCAGGGCAGGCAAGCAGGCCGCCGATCTCCGAGGCAAAGCGAAAGCAGCCGCCGCTCTGCCAATAGAACAGGGCTTGCCTTCCCAGGGGATCGCTGCCCAGAATCAGGCGGCGCTTATGTGCCTCCCAAAGGGCAAAGCAGTATTCGCCGGCGACATGGTTGGGAAAATCTTCCTGAAAGCGAAGCCAGGCGTGAAGAAGCAGGGATGCATTTGAAACGGATGGATCGTGGAGATCCAGTTCCTCAAGCAAGCCTGAGCGATCATGAATTCTGCCCTCTGAGAGCAGCAGCGCAGCCGGCTCGTCTCTTTCCGCGCTGGTCGCATCGCCGCAGGCGCCCAGTTGCGCATTCTCAAGCCGCCAGGTGAGGATTTTTCCCGCGGCGCAACGAGATACGCCCCGGTCGAGCGCGGCCAAACTGTGCTGTATCTCTCCCGACGAACCTATTCGACCTGCAATTCCCATTCAGAACTACCCAGAATCCACTGCGAGAGAATACCGGTCGAAGCTCAGGCCAGCGCAGGAAATCCAGCCATTGTTTGAGAGTCGAATGCGTCTTGATTTCAAACCACGACACAACAGATTGGTCGGAAGTTACTAGCTTTGAAAACCCGAGTAGTCTAAATTTCCATGGCCTCCGAACTCTGCATCCTTCGCATCGAAGCACTGCAGCTGGGGCGCGTGCCACTGAAGTTGATCCTGTTCTGGTGCTGCCGCCAATTTCACTTCTTCGTTCTGATTGTCCACAGTCTATCTCCTTCTTGGTCAGTAATCTGAAGATGAAAACAGATTTCATCATAGGATGAAGCATCGACGAAGGGATGTCAACGCTTTTATGGCTCCTTGTGGAATAAACCGCCTCATTCCATGAGGGAATCTGGCCTTGTTGCTTTTGGGAAGGGCCGAAATCAAGATACGCCGGCATTGGAAGGTCCATACCCGAGCCGCTCCATGACCACTCCATGATCCGCCTCGATCTTTCTGAGCAGACTAGGGGGCAGAACCTCTTTGCCCTCGCCGGCCCTGCCATTGCGGAAGAACCGGGCAGCTTTTACCGGCTTCTCGCTGAATCCTGCTTCTTCTTCCTGGCCGCGCAAATTGGAGAAACGGGCGGCTGCCGCGGCTCTGGCGCAAGCCTCGGCATCGTCCGCTTCGGGCAAACCGAGGAATCTGGCCACCCGCGCAAGCTCACCGGCCGCGTCAGCGTGCATATCCTCGTAGCGAACAAGAAGCACGGGCATTTCGCCGCCATCCAGCCAACTAATCACATGCTCGCTCCAACTGCCCAGCGGCTGGCAAAGCTGGATGGTCGTTCTCTTCACGCTCCTGGCCATCATCTCCGCCGAATCCCCCATGCGGCGAACGCTTTCTTCAAAATCCACGTCGCAGTGATAGGCATACGATACGGCCACGTCGCGGGGATCGCGCACAATGTAGACCGCGCCGCGGCTGACTTCCGGAGGAAAGACAGGTTCGCCCGCGGCGGTGCGCCAATAGCGATCATGGACCTTGCGCAAGAGCAGCGTTTCCGTTGAGGCTCGGGCGATGGCGCGGTGCAGCTCCGGCCGGACGGCATCGATCTCCGACTGCGTCAGGTCGCTGGACTCGACGCCGAAATGCTCCTCGAACTCCGCGCGGTTGAGAATGTGCGCGTCCCCCGATTCATTAATGTCCACCGGGCCGCCGCCCTGGCGCAGGCTGCGCAGCATCATGCGCATCCAGGTGTTGCCGGACTTGGGATAGGATGCCAGCCATCCAAAAAGCGCCCCGGTCGTGCCTGACTGAGTCATACGCCCTCCCTGGCAGCCCGCAAAATCAGTTCCACGCAGGGATCTAGGCTGTTGATGATCGCTCTGTGCGTCAAAGAAACCCTCGTCACCTGGCGGGCGAGCGCGGTGATGCCGCTGAACTCAATGCCGGCATTCCCAAGAAGCTGGCCGATCTCGCGCTGATAGACCAGCCCATCCGGCGGAAAAATGGAACCAAGCCCCTGCTGACGTTCGAGAGTTGGCTCCGCGGCCAGGTTGCTCACGCCAAGGCGCACCAGCAGATGAAGTGGCCAGGGATGGGCCTCTGCGGCAATCATGCTCACAGCGCACTTGCCGTGTCCGGACCTCGTGGGCAGACGCAGCTCCGGCGGAGTCTCAAGCCAGTTCATCGCGTCCGGCCAAAGCCGCGCCTGACCCGTCCCGCCGATGACCTGCACGCTTCCACCAGATGCATCCAGCACGCAAAGATCGTCGGCGGCCAGTCTGGCGCCGCGGCGAACCAGAGCCGCGGCCAGAAGGGATTTGCCGCTCGCGGAGGAACCGCTGAGAACAATGGCGCGCCCATCCAGCACAACACAACTGGCGTGAAGAGGAAGCCGGGATCGTTGATGGAGCAGAATGCCCGCCACCGTTCCCAGCAGAATGGTTTCAACTTCAAAATCCTGCGCGCCCTGCGACGGTTGAACAATGACCCGCCCACCGTCAGGTAGCCAGAAGCGCCCTACCGCGGCAACATTGATCAGCGCGCTCCTGTCCTTGCCAACTTGCACAAAGGGGCTCGACCACAGCGGGTCTGCCAGCGACGCGGGCGTTTCACCCAGCCTGATCTCCACATCCGGAGCACCTTCAGCGGCGGATACGGGCCAAACCGGCAGCGAAGGCAGCGGGAAGGGCGCGCGCAAACGGCTTCCGAAAAAAATGAAATCCTGCAGGCTGCTTGCGTTCATCACGCCAGCCTTTTCGTATCTGCCGTCTTGCGCACCAGGCCCAGCACCAGCGAAACCACCTTGGCGACGCTCTCTCCGATGCTCTCTTCCTGGGTGCAGCAGCGCAACTCCGGCGCAAGCGGCGGTTCGTAGGGATCATCGACCCCGGCGATGTGCTGGACCTCGCCCGTGCGCAGTTTGCGGTAGAGGCCGATGGGGTCGCGTTGCTCGCAGACGGCCAGTGGAGCATCGACATAGACCTCGGCGAAGGCGCCGATGCGCTGGCGGGCTTCGTCGCGCGCCGCGCGATAAGGCGAAACGGCGGCGACCAGAACAACCACTCCATGCCGTGTGAGCAGGCTGGCCACATAGGCGATGCGGCGAATATTCTCATCGCGATCGGTTTTGCTGAATCCCAGATCGCGATTGAGACCCTTGCGGAGGTCATCGGCATCGAGCACTTCAGTCCGCACCCCAAGAGCCGTCAACTCGGCGGCAACGGCTCGCACCAGCGTGCTCTTGCCAGCGGCGCTCAGTCCGGTAAACCAGATCGTCCATCCCGTCTGTGGAGAATCGATGGAGCCTGTCGCCAAGGTCATCATGCGCCCACAACCACGATCAGTTGCTGTTCCAGCAGCTTGTTCAGCAGCGCAAGAACATCCGCCGCAACCGTGGCGACATCGGCCTTGTACTTGTCCGCCAGCGCCTGGCAGAGCGGGCCGACTGCGGCAGATTTCTCCAGGCTGCGCCAGATTTCACTGCCGATATCGTCGAGACTGTAGTAACGGCCCAGTTCAATATTCATGAGGACAACTTCGCCGCCAATCTCAGTGACTAGCTGTTTCCCGCTCCATGTGATGGTGTCTCCCAGCGTTACGCTTTCCTGTATCGAAGGCATCTTTCGTTCTCCATAAGTGCGTTCACTTCCAATCGAACAGGCATCCCGAAGTCCAATGACAACGCACGATCGCTTCAACGATCATGCTGTCCATGCGGAAATGCCATGAGCTTCCTCCAGCATCGAGATGCTTGTCTCCATTCGCGTCAGGTCGAAGTCCCTCCGTAGTTTCCGTACCTGAACACTTGCCGCGATCCGTGCCGCGGATTGGAAGAGGAACTCCCTGCAACCGAGAAGAAAACCCATTCTGCGGCGAAATGTCTGGCTTTGCAGCAAGGCAAGACTTTCCAAGCCCGACAGGTCGATGATTCCCTCCGGTGTGCCGTCTTGTGTCCTCTCCAAAAAGTAGATGGCATCCAGCGGAACAGGCTTCAAGGCAAAAGAATCAACCGGCTCAAACTGGAAGTGATGCTTTCCTTGCAGGTTGACCTGCGATGTATCGCTTCGCTTGCCCAGAACCGCCAGCAGCGAGGCTGGGTGGAGCTTGACGCGCGGAAATGCCGGCCACACTTCCCAGCCCAGCCCTGTCTCGCTCAGAACGCAGACATCATCTGCCAGCAGGGTGTGTCCGCGATGAGCCAGCGCCGCTGCCAGCGTCGATTTTCCCGCGCCGGGTTTGCCGGAGAAGATCACAGCCTTCCCGCCAAATTCAACGCAGGAGCCATGCAGCGGAAAAACTCCGCGCTGATGACACACCAGGCCCAGTCCCGTTCCCAGAAGATAGTTATGCACTTCCAGAGAATCGGGAGATACAAGCGGGTCAAGAACGATCTCACGCCCATCGCGCACGGAGAATTTGACAACATCGGGAATCTCAACCCGGCATAGCCCTGCGCCATTGCTGGTCATTCGCGGCGTTGACGCCGTCACATCCGCCAACGGCGGAACAGAACCCAGACGGATATGGATATCCACTCCCGCGCCGGGTTCCTTCCACGGAAGAAGCTCCGGCAAAGGAATCTCCGACTGCACGCGCCACCCGCAAAGAAAAGCATCGGATTCAATGGACATGCGGTCTCCCTTGGGGAACGTCATCCTGCTCGTTTGACGGAAGAATCAGTGTAGCGCAAAGTCAAAATCAATAGGTGCAATTGGAAAGCGAGAAAGCTCGACCGATCAGGTTTTTGCACATTACCTTGAGTTCACTCTTGGTCCACGACCCAGAACTTGCCGCCAAAACCAGAGAAACGGCCGCAGAAGCAGATAGGCCCAGAAGAAACGATCAGGAATATGAATAATCTGGAAATCCAACGGGTTATTGAAAAGCCTGGCCCGAAGACTCCTCCACCTCTGCTGGGGCAGAACCAGCCAATCGTAACGAAGCGCATGAACCACGGTTCGAAGGGAACGCAAGGGGCCGTGATCGCCCGCGTTCTCTTGTTCATCGAGGGCATCCAAAGGCCTGTCGACGAGGAGAGATGGTAAAGTCTCCCAGGTGCCTTCCGGCAGCTCCGGCAGAGGAAGCGCATACGCCTCCTGCAAAAGCCGCAAACTCGCCAGCAGTACTTTTTCCTGGCCAATGTTCTGTGATTGATGAAATGCCTCCGTCCAGTTCATCTTTCCCTGCGCATGGATGCGCGCCAGATCTCCCAGCCATTTGGCTCGAAACCAGCTGTGCCTTCCGCCGTGGATGCAGAGGTAAAGAAGCTGGTCAATGGGGTGCATGGCCTGGTACGAAAATCCTTGCCATGCGACGGCCGTACTCTTTTCCCACCGCGCGTCGTCCCGCCCTGGGGCATCGCAAAGATTGCGCCAGTGGAGTTCAAGAAGACATCCTGTTTGAGAATGGACAAAACCGAGATGGTGGTCCTGCGTCATTAGGCTCGCCCATTGACGCGGAGTCAGGAATGAATAGGATTTGTCCAGGCGCCAACCGGTGCTTTCCATGCATATCCGAGCCTGACTGAAATCTTGCAGCGGAACCATCAAATCCAGGTCTCTCGACTGGCGAAGCCCCACGTCTCCGTAGAGTTCAAGCGAAAGCAGCGGCCCTTTCAGGGGCATGACGGGTATTTCCAGGCGGTTGAACATCTTGAGGATCTCTGCCAACCGCAGGCAATGTCGAACGGCTTGCATTCGGCAGGCATCGCTGCGCTTCTGCAATTCCTGCTGGATGCGTTTCGGAATCGCCTGCGTGGAAAGACGGTTGAGGGCCGCGCAGCCCAGGGCGGGAATGCGGTGACGGTCCACCAGGCGCAGATACTCCACCCAATCCGGGCCAGCCGCAATCGCTTCCCGGATGGCCGCTTCCTGTCTTTCCCGCCAGGCCTCCGGAGCCAGCCAGGAGGTGGCAATCATCAGGCGGAATGCGGCCGTGGTTCGCTGCAGCCAGGGCGTATCACGCATGGCTGAATTCCTGCATTTGGGCCGTCCAGGAGGTGGCATAGACTCCGCCCAGGGCCACCAGCCCGGCGTGGGTTCCTGATTCCACGATGCGCCCCTTGTCCAGAACGTGAATCATGTCGGCATACATGGCGGTGGTGAAGCGGTGGGTGATCATCAGCCCCGTTCTGCCCTCGGTGAGCGTGCGAAAGCGGCCCAGCCAATCCTGCTCCGCCCAGGAATCCATGGCGCTCGTCGGCTCGTCCAGAATGACCAGCGAGGCCTGCCGGAAGAAAGCTCGCGCCAGGGCAATCCTCTGCCACTCCCCTCCGCTCAGCTCCGCGCCGCCAAACCACTTGCCCAGCAGCTCTTCAAATCCCCTTGGAAGACGTTCGATGGGTTCCATGGCGCCGGCATCGAGGGCGGCTTGACGCGCCCGCCCCTCGTCCGAGAGTCCCTCCAGATCGCCAAAAGCGATGTTCTTCTGAACCGTCGTGTGGTAGCGCACCGGCTCCTGAAAGAGAACGGCAATCTGGCGGCGCAGGGCCGCAGGGTCCAAACTCCGCAGGTTCACGCCATCGATAAGAATGCGTCCACCATCGGGATCGTAGAAGCGGCATAGCAGTTTGATGAGGGTGCTTTTCCCCGCTCCGTTGTGGCCCACCAGAGCGACAACTTTTCCTTTGGGAATCTCCATGTTGAAGCCATTAAGTGCGTGGTGCGCGCCCCCTGGATAAGAAAAGACAACGTCCTCAAAGCGGATCGAGTTCTGCACCGGAAGTCCGGCCCCTCCCTTTGCACCGGGCAGAATCACCGGTTCCAGCTTGAGGAATTCTTCCAGATTGTCGATGAAAAGCAGACTCCGGTAAACTTTGCCGGCGCCTCCCAGCAGCGATCGCAGAAGCATCTGGCTCTGCTGAAAAGCCTGAAAACATAGCAGCAGGTCTCCCAGGCCTGTCTTCCCGGCCAAGGTTCGCTGCAGCATCCATCCCAGGCCCACAAGACTGCCGCCCCAGGCCAGGAATCCAGCCCCCAATTCAGTAATTGCGCCCTTCCGTTCGAGACGCAGGCGCCCTTCCCGCAGTTCTCCCTGGATCGCTTCAAATGCTGCCCTGTGGTGCTCTCCCAGGCCAAAAAGCCGCAACTCCGCGGCGGCGCTTCGGTCGGTAATCAACCAGTCCAGGTATCGGGCTCTTCGCTCCTGCTTGGTGTGCTCCAGATTCCAGATGTGCTCCTGCAGAATGTGGCGCGCCACCAGCAGCAGGCCGGGAACTGCGGTCAGGACCAGAAGCACCGGCAGCCATCGCGCATAGGTCCATAAAATCCCTGCCAACACCAGAAAGCCAAGGCCGCCCTGAACCATCGTCCCCAGGTTTTCCAGCAGAGCCAGGGGCTGCGTGATAGCGTCTACCCTCGCCCGGTGCAGTTGATCGTATGACTCCGCATGGTCATAGAAAGCCAGGTCCATCCGAAGCGCCTGCTCGTGGATCAGGCGATGAATTTCGTCCTGCACCCGCTCTGCCTGTACCGCGCGAACCCAGGAAAGCGCGCTCGACATAACATGTCCGGCAATCCAAAGGCCGGCGATGCCCAAAGCCGGAGCCGCTATGGCGCCCCCCCCGTGGCTCGCCACCAACCGGTTCACCAGCGATCTGAGCAGCAGGGCCAAACCTGCGGGAATCAGCCCTTGTCCAACAAGCAGAATGCCCCAGGCCAGCGTCCAGCCGCCCGCTGCGCTCCAAACCAGGGCGAGCGCGCGCCGGCCTGCAGGCAATTGACGGAAAAATTGGCGAAACCGTGAAAATAGCATGGATCGAGAGAACCCCGTTACGCCAAACGGCGAATAGATTTCCCTGCCTCCTTCTGGGCTGATTCCTAATCATACTTTCTGCACATCGGCAGATGCCCTTCCGGGTAGCGATTTTCAATTCGTCCATATATGTCGCGCTTTTCGGAGAACTGCTGCAACGTGACTGGCCGCGGATTCCACTTGCCTGTTCTGTAGGGTTGTTCAGATCTCTCACGAAACTCGGGACTTGCCCATCTGGACGGCGTACCAGCCAGGGACTTTGGGATTCAGCCTTGAAGGCCGGGTGATGCGTCCAACCGGTCAGGCAACTGGATTCAAAACCCTAGTTTCCACGCAAAAAGGCTCCCGCGGTCGGGAGCCTTTTCTTGTCCTCAAACTCGATTTTCATCCGCTCTTTGGAGGCGGGATTTCCTTGTCGTACCTTTATTGCACCTATGAAAGTCACTTGCCAAACACTCCAAAGTCCTTTGGAATGAATGGCGGGGACGACGAGACTCGAACTCGCGACCTCTGCCGTGACAGAAGTGCTTTTGATCGTAACCCATTGAATCCATGGGCATTGATGGCCAACAAGAGCACTCGAAGTCTTTTAAAAGCACTACAAGAAATCGTCCAGCACCCTCGCCAGCACCCTCGCAGACCTCTGCTTTTTTGGCCCAAGCCTCTGCCTTCTCGCGGCAGAGGTCGGAAAAAGTAGACCAGTGCCGTTGCACAGCAGAGGTCTAGAACTGTCTGATTACTGCCGGTGTTCGGCAGAGGTCAAATGGGTCAAATTTGCCACGGCAGAGATCTGAACCGAAATGGGAAACTCACTTCGGAGCCACTTCAGAAGCCTCAGACCTCGGCCTCCCGGGACTCGACGACTGTGCAATGAATGAATTGAAGACAGGAGACTCGCTAAGCTCACGGAACCTCACCATTCTTACCCAACTCAGCCACGCAGCCAGAGCAATAAATACTAGCCCTTCCACCGCTATCCCAAGTCGAGATTCCCAACCTGAATCGTCAAGTAGACTCCGGATCAAAGGAAGAACTCCAAAAAGCGAAAGTACCCACAATGAACGGTTTAGATCGGATATCGCTAGGAAGACATTGCGCTTCGCGAAGGCTCCGTCCAAGCATGTCAAGCAATAGTCGAACGCAACGTCGACTGAGTTTATTGGCGGTCCCCCGAGCTTGAGAATCCTATCGCAGACATCCTTTTTAAGTTCTGAAGCCCAAAAACGATCTCGACCTTGCCTAAAGAAGCGATCTCCCTTCAATTGCCTGACAAGCCGGTCCCCAGCTTCCTGGACCAGGTTACCCACCGCGAACGAACAAAGGAAAAGCAGAGTCAGCTCTACACCGCTGACGGAGTGAAGATACAAGAAGACCTGAGGAAACCCTTTTAGTAGGGCAAGCAATTCACCGATCAAGAAAAATCCTGGCAGTACAATCGCAGCCAGATCGTAAAGCTCCAGCTTCAACTTGGACAGATCCATACGTCGCCATCTCCTTCCGCGCATGAAATCCAACGAAGCTCTTTTCGGCCGACAATTAGCATTACAGCAGGCAACCCATCAATCGACAAATGCTCGTCTATCCATCGGAATACCTGCCTATCATCACCACTCGGATACGTAGAGTAACCATCAGGATGCGAATGCCATTCGCCGACATACTCTACCGCCTTGCCTGTGATCTGAGAGATGACGCCGATCCAGGATGAAAGATCCTTTGACCCTCGTATGAATGCAGCCTGTCTCTCCATGCTGTCCTGGGGTGCCCCAGTGACATCGACGATGTAGAGAATTTGTCTGCTTAGATCCCAGCATCCCAGTAAAGCGCCCCCAGTTTCCGTCGGCAGCTTCTCCCCCCGAAGCCACATCAACTTCTCCACTATGGCTTCATCCCAGACAATGCTGAATCCCGCCACCTTCATTTGAAGGCTGGCTCTAGGCGACGCGTCGAAACTTGCCACAGAAAAGTCAGACGCGGTCTTCCAAACGCGAATGACAGGTTTCTCATCAGCAAGCAGTCGTTCGATGGCTCGGCTACCGATGCCAGCGAACAATGCAATCGCATCTGCGGAGAGGACTGCCGACAAATCGCGGCAGGATCTACCATATCGAAGCATATTGCCTGCGGACGCGTAGTGATCGTTCAATGCCTCAACACTCAGAAGCAGACGATAAAACTGCATCTCCAAAATATCTAAGGTGATGGCGCGTCTTGCATCCTCAAGCAGAAGCACCAACTGCTCTCCACTTGGAGACAGATATAGAGAGAGACGCCGTGCATGTCCTTTTACGTCGAGAGCAAGATGTCGAGCTACTGCGACGTCTGCGGAGCAATCTACGATGACATCGGCGTCATCAAATATTGCCGTAAGTGCAGCTTCCTCCGTACCAGCACGCAGGATATTCGCACGTGAAATTGCAACTACCGCTGTATCTTCATAGAGGACATCCGTGAGCTGCTTAAGACCTGCTACCTTCGGAGCACCTGCGCTTGCTCCTGGCAGCGCGTGACGCGCTCCATTATGCGGCATCATCAGATCGTCGTCAATGATGCTCCAAGAACCAAATCCCTTCCGGGCTAAATTCATCAGCGTCATCGATCCTAGAGCACCAACTCCGACCATCGCGCATTTCCGTTGGTCCTCATGTGTCCCGTTGTACCTAGCCGCCATCTCCTTCGTAAGCTGTGTTACTGGATTCACGATTTGAACAGCGATGTCGGCGCTTTTGTCTTCATCTGGAACGATCAATGTTGCGATGGTCCCGCCAGGCGTGACCTCCCAAATTCCAATCTTGCTGCCAACCTCTCGCAGTTGATCCAGAAGAAGAAATCCCCACATATCCCATTCCCATGTCTCTTCAGGCATACCTTCTTCGCGCATTTTCGGAAAAATTAGGATGAGAAGCAGTCGTGCTCCGATGACAGCGGCATCTGCGTGACGCCACTGCCTAATACGCCGCCGCAAAAGATCGAGAAGGTCGACATTTACTTCGCGCATCACATTGATGACGTCGCGAAGTGTTGTGGGCGTGTTGCGAATAACGCCATGCTTCTGAGGTGGCGCGAGAACGGCGGTTGCCACATAATCAGGCTTAACCTGTATCCCAGCCAACTTGGGATTCGTCACGACGAAGCCAGTGATGTCCTGGGGGCTCGTGCCAACCGCATGGACACCGAAGTATGTCGCCCCGTCATTCGGTCCAGGCTCTCGATTGATAGTATGAAGGAAATCGGACGGGAGGATTAGAGGCGGGAATGCCCCAAGGAACAGATGCTCAAGGGGTTGATCTTCCTGATGAAGTTTCCCCTCGGAAGTTAGGGAAAGCCATTGTCGAATTCTCTCAACGAATCCTGTTGGAGTCCAACGAAGTTTCACCGTGCTATACGGAAGTTCATACAAACACAGGCTTCGAGGAAACTCATTCTCCCTCTGATTGAGATGCGGCACCAATGGAAAGTCGGGACGGAGCGATACAACCTCGGGCATTTGAGCATCCTGAAGGTCGAACGAAACCGCTATTCGCTCCCTATCCAGGATCGAATTGACGCGATCTTGACTAATCTCTACCGCAACATCGAAGACGACGATTTCCCTATTGGTCTCGGGATCGCGTCGAATCTCAAGAAGTTCCGCATATCTGTGCTTTCCTGAGGAAAGATAGGCTGCAAAAGCCGATGCTTTCGAAATCGTCAACTCTGCGGAAGTAATGAGCGCGCCAGGCGCCTCCAAAAACATCAAACACCTGCCCGGGGAGCTGTGGAAGCAGCAGCAATTCCTGCGCCAGTCGAGAAAGCCCTTTTGATTCTTCCGCGGCTGGAGGTAATCTCAATAATCAGGGGTTCTGGCGCAGAGGGCTTTGGGTGCTCCATGGTGATTTCGAAAGAACCGTTTAGCTTGACCCTATTCGTGTAGTACTTCTTTGCCTGCCGATGCGGTGGTTGAACATCTTCATCGCTAGATGGCACAGACCTGCTTGACGAAACCAAAATTGCATTGCCGTTTAGCTTCTTCTCATACATGTAGGCAATGTTCTCAGTAGGCTGAGTGCAGTCCTCACCCTTATCTGGTCCGAGAGAGTTGTAGCTGCAGTGATGAGGGATTTTGACGATATCGTTTTCTATCCGTTCTTCGCGCCCATGATACCGTGTAATGCGCACGATTTCTTCCAATTCTTCGTAGTGGATGTCCCCCCCGAAGAGAACCTTGGTATCCACCCCACCGACTGAAAACGTTCCATGGAGAACGAGGCAGTCCTTGTTCCTGTCAACAAGACTGCGATCATCAAGACGCTTGGCAAATGGGCTGTGGACAAAGAACTCTACGCCGTCGTATGCCTTGTTCCAACCCGGAATAAGGTTACCAGCGTCCGTTATCAAGTGGCTCCTTGACTCCAGAGAAAGGCCTTCATTTTCCAGCCAGCCTCTTAGTAGTTCTGGACTGGAAAACACACGTATCCCGCGACCCTCGCGTAAGCGATGACGTGCCTCCTGCCGGATGACACGGGCACAATCCTCCAGACCGTCTTCGACAATCGCCGCTGCCGGAACCCAGAGTTCATTGATTTTAACCCGACCTTCGCCCTGATAGCAGGCCGCATGCTCCAAGTGGAAAAACTCAGAACTTCCACAGACATGATCGTCATCAAGGTGGGTGTAGGCAACCACGTCGTAGTAGCCACGTCCATTTAGATCAACCTTCAGGCGACTCGGAAGCGCAATCCGCTTGTCGGAAGGATCTTCATAGCACTTCATGTTCGCGTAATCGAGAAGAATCTGCTTTCCGCTTTCGAGATCGATCCGGCAGCAATCCGCATTCCCCAGGGGAAAAAATGTCAATTTATGCATCCCGTTCACCACATCCTTCCTTGTCAAATTCTCTTTCTTGGTGCCTGAATCCTGTTGTCCGAATCTCTGCCAAAGTGTGATTACGTCTACTTCGCTTCAGGTTTGGCAAGAAAGGATACATGGACGGGAACCTTGGTTGGTTTCTTAGCTTTGAAGCTGATCTCGTGACCGTCTTTAGTCTCAAAGGCCACCTTGGTTGGCTTTTTCACTGTTTTTTGGGCGTCGAATTCAATTCGCTTCCTTTTCATGATCTCTCCTTCCTTCAATGTCCATTCGCGGACACTTGGCATCCCGCCTGTGTTGATGTAGCATCCTATATTAGTACAGCACGAAGTTCTTGCGGCTGTCAACTGTATCAGGAAAGATTCATCCTTAAATGGGATACGAAGAAGGGGAAGGTATAATGTCCAGCGAAACCGTCCGAGCTTATGTAGGAAAGCGAATCAGAGAATTCAGGAGCGCATACGGTGAGGCCGGAATCTCTCAGGAATTGTTAGCCAACGATTTGGGGGTAGCCACCAACACCATTTCGAGATGGGAAACGGGAACGTATGAACCCACGCTTGATGATTTGGAACGTCTTTCCAGATTCTTTGGAGTCTCAATCGTGCAGTTTTTCCCACAAGTCGAAGAGCAAGACCCGAAGAGCAAAAAGGTGGACGCTTTGCTCCGTGCTGCTCAATCGCTGCAGCAAGATGATTTGGATGAATTGCGGCGTTACGCCGAGTACCGAAGAGCACGCAGTCTTCAGAAGGGTGCGAAGCAGAGAAAGAGACCCTGATTGAGCCGATCTGAATACTACCGCCAGATGCGTCTTCTAGCCGGTCAGGTAAGAGGCCAATACGGCCTCCAGACCCCACGTGTACTCAGGAGTGACCTGCGCCGCATTTATAGGGATCAAGGAATTCATATCGATTTGTGGCCTTACAAATTGAAAAAGCTGCGTGGAGCATACTTCAACGACACGGACGGTGCATCGGTAATGCTTGCACGCGGACTTCCGGACGATCCGATGGTCTTCACGATGGGGCACGAACTGAAGCATCATCTTGTCGATCGAGATAGCATCGTTGCCCTCTGTGATACATCGAATCAATCCGCTGAGGTCGAAATTGGTGCTGAGATATTCGCTGCCGAACTGATCTACCCCGAGGAGATGTTCCGCAATGACTTGCTCAGTATCGGTGTGACGATGGGCTCTTGCACAGCAGCGCAACTCGTCGCACTGAAACGTGAGACCAAGACAACTTTGAGCTATGCGGGCATTGCAAAAAGAGCAGAGTTCTTGGGCTTTGCACCGCAAAACTCCCTTGTGAAGGTCGCCTGGAAAAAGCTGGAAGAGAACATCTACGGAGTGCCATTTTATAAGCGGAGACTTGCCCAAAGAGCTAGCAGTTTCAGATGAATCGACAGCCCTCCAGAGACAAGAATAATAAGGCCCTTTCTCTTGCAGTCATGATCCCAAGAGAAGGACGATTCATCTCGTTCGTGACCGATACCATTTTTCGGCACCCTATTTCTCACCCCGGCTGTTCTTCACTTCGCCCTAAACGGCAGAGCCGTCTACACTTCAGATGACGCACGAGCGCCCGACCTCTGCCCATGCAAGGCAGAGGTCGTCATCTAAAACAATCTATTACGTTTACGTAACGAACGATTCCGAGGCACAATAGAGATGAAGACGCCACACCCAACGTCAGGTTGCATCCATGTCCGCGCTGCCCTTCCCGTTGCCCATGGGCGTATGAAATCCAGCAGCTCGCAGCGCTTGATGTTCCTGCAGAATCTGAGGGTGCGCGCCAAGGCATCGAGCATGAAGCGGATAAACTGCGTGTGAATCTTCATAGAACCGAGGGCCCTTTGTATGGCAGACGAACTGACCGAAACTGCAGGGAGAGCAATGGATCTTCGGCCCTTGCTGCGTAATCTGCGCGGGTTGATCCAAAGCGCACGACAGCAGGTTTTGCGCAGCGTGGATACGGTTCAGGTGCAGACTTGTTGGGAAATCGGCAGGCACATTGTCGAGTTTGAGCAAGGCGGGGCTGACAGGGCTCAGTATGGAAAGCAGTTGCTTCCGGTCTTGGCCAACACGTTGACTGCTGAATTTGGCAAAGGTTTTGATGTGAGCAACTTGCGGCACATGCGGGGCTTTTACCTGGCATTCCCAATTCGCGACGCATTGCGTCGCGAATTGAGCTGGACCCACTATCGCACTCTCTTGCGAGTTGACGATGCGCAGGCACGCCAATGGTACATGCACGAAGCCGCTGCTCAAGGCTGGACTACGCGCGCCCTGGAGCGCCAAATCGGGACCCTCTACTATGAACGCCTGCTTGCGAGTTCCGACCGTCAGGCTGTAGAACACGAAGCTGCATCCAATATCGCGCCCTTGCAGCAGAATCCGCGCGAGTTTGTGCGCGACCCGGTCATGTTGGAGTTCCTCGGACTGCCGGGTACAGGCAAACTGCTGGAATCTGATCTCGAACAGGCACTCTTGGACAATCTGCAGGCGTTCCTTCTCGAACTGGGCAAGGGCTTTGCTTTTGTCGCGCGCCAGTTGCGCATTAGCACCGAATCGAAGGATTTCTTTATCGATATGGTGTTCTACAACTACCTGCTCAAATGCTTCGTTCTGTTTGATCTGAAGTCTGGAGAGCTATCTCACCAGGATATCGGGCAGATGGACATGTATGTGCGGATGGTAGATGGCCTTAAACGCGCGCCGGATGACAATCCGACCGTGGGCATCATTCTCTGCACTCACAAAGACGCATCGGTGGTTCGCTATTCTGTGCTCCACGAGAATGAGCATTTATTCGCCAGCAAATACAAACTGGTTCTGCCTTCTGAAGAGGAGTTGCGTGCCGAACTTGACCGCGAGCGCATCTCGCTGGAGGAGCGGCAAAAGCAACTCGATTCAGGGTCATCGAGGTTGCTCAAGGATTGACTGACCGTTCCTGCTTGGCAGACGAGCCATCCTTGACCGATACGAAATGTGCTTAGGAAAAATCCACGAAAAGATCGCCGGGAGGCACCGAAAGCGCTTTCGCCAGTTTCACGATGTTTTCGAGAGCCACGTTCCGCTCGCCGCGCTCCACACCGCCCACGTAATTGCGATGCAGTTCAGCTCGTTCGGCGAGTTTCTCTTGCGAGTAGCCTCGTTCGTTTCGAAGTTTCCGCAACGTGTTGCCGAATCGAGATTTGACGGAGCGCGTCGCCACACTCCCATACTTGAGCCTTGACCACTATGAGTCTACACACGATGCGTGTGATACTTTATCAGCAAGAGTCCGCTCCCAGGAAATCGGACGGCCGAAGTTGTAGCCGCGTGTGTTTGCCGCTGCTGTGGAAAAATTCACGGACGTTTGCCATGCAACACCCGGTTGAGTATGACATTCTATGGTGGCTAAGAGGGCCAAATTCATGCAGGACGACTATATCGAATGTCCCGAACTTTCGGGCAAGACGATCCAACTTCTTCGCATTCATAGAGATACCGGCGACGGAACAAGTGTTCAAATTGAACTGACGGACGGAACCAGCTTCTCGTGCTGCCTTCTCCATCGTCCAGATGTGAAAGCATCCTTATATAGAGGCGGCGCAGGTACACCGGAAACCATCCGAAACTACGAAATATAGGCTTCTTCAGCAACCCTCTGAAGGATCGTTATTCCCAAATGGCATAACGCATTCCCTAAAATTCATTGGACGCTGCATCGTTCTCGCCCTAGCTTTGCACCATAGCTGACACGCCAGGTCAGCGGAGGTGCAAAGTGAATCGATGCCGTCCTCTCTTCCGACTGGAAAAGACTCCCACTCGGTTGTCCATTCTGTCTGCCAATCGGCCGACAAAACACTCCCTCAAACCAATTCTCTACGCTGCCATCCGCGCGATGGCTCCCACACTTCTTGCCCTTTCCTTTGCAAGCGTAGCCCATGCGCAAGGCACGATGGACTTCTCCGGGGCAACCACCCTCATGTCCACGTTCAAGACCTTTGCGATATACGCGGGCGCGGTCATCTGTTTCGGCGGCCTGATCTTCGCCGGAATCCGGATGATGAGCGGTCGCTTTGCGGATGCGATTCCCGGACTCTTCGGCGCTCTGTTCGGCGCAGGAGTCCTGGGTTGGGGCGCCGGCTGGATCGGCTCGCTAACAGGCCAGTCGATGTGACGGTGCGTCATGACCAAGCGAGGAGAACCGTTACCGGTCAATCAAGCGCTGAATCGTCCGAGAGCCAAGCTCGGCCTCGACCTTACAGCATGGATGGCGATCGTATTCGTCTGCGTAACGGTTTTCCTCGTGGGGTTCCGCGTAGTAGCGGTCATCAGTTTCCCCGCGCTTGTCGGCGGAGCATGGCTGATCGTTCGCAAACACCCGAAAATGTTCGAGCTTTGGGGCTTGAGCCTGAGCCAGAGGTCCTACTATGACCCGCGAAAATACTGAGCAGTTGAAATATACGCCATGGTTTGCCAAGGCCGGGGCCGCGTGCAGCATCGTCCCGATCAGCCGATTCGTGAATGACCGGATCTTCGCGCTCAAAGGCGGCGGCTATGGCTGCCTGTTCTCGCTGTCCGGCATGGACGATGAAGGCCTCACCGACCAGGAACTTGACGCACGAATGCGCTCAATCGAAGGCGCACTGAGGGGGCTGCCTGAAGGGGTATGTCTATACCAGTACACCCGCGTGATGTCCGGCTTCGAGCTACCGAGAAAAGCGCATTACTGCAACCCGGTCACGCAGGTCTTCGTAAATGATCGGTTGGCTTTTCTCGGAGAATCAGCAAGTTTCCGCCGCATCGACCTGCATTGGTGCCTGACGCTGGAACCTGCGAAAGCGACAACATTTGGACGCGAGCCCAAAGAGAATGCTGATGCCACGTCGCGGATGCTGGCCGAGCTTGAAAAAACGGCAACCCTGCTCGAAGGCCATCTCGGCAGCACGTTGGGACTGCACCTGCTCCAGAAAAACGATGTCTTCCAGTTCTTCAGTTACCTCTTCAATCTTGAAGAGTGGGCCGCACAAGATCAACTGCGCAGCGACACTGGTGTGGACCGGCAGATCGTCCAGAATCCGGTTGCATGGCACAGCGACCATCTGACCATCGGCAGGCGTTTCGTCCAGATGTTTTCGCTGAAGACGACTCCAGAGGCGTCACGACCCTGCTTCTTCTCCGGCCTCATGACCCTCGACTGCGACAGCGTCCTGTGTTCGACATGGCGGCCCAAGTCCACTACGGCAGCGCGGAGTGAGATCGACGCCCAGGAGAAGTTCATTTCGTTCTTCAAGGTCGGCGTACTGACGCGCGTCATGAGCGGGCATGATTTCGCATCGCTCGAAACCGGAGCAGGAGCCAGGGCCGCAAACACGCAGGTCGATGACCTCGGCGAGGTCATCCGTTCGCTCGACAAGAAGGCACAGGGCGAATACGGGCTTCGTCTTCTTGTGGCTGCGCGCAGCCTGGATGGGCTGCGAGCCATCGCGCCCGCCGTGCATCGCGTTTTCGTCGATGCGCGAGCGCAGGTCATGGAAGAAACGCTCGGCAATCTCTCCGCGTTCTACGCGATGTTTCCCGGCAACCAGAAATTCAATGTATTCCCCATGTGGCTGGCCGAGGACCACCATGCGCGGCTCTCCGCTGTCTTCGCGCCACATCTTGGGCATCCATACTCGGAAGACCTCGACAACGAGTACCTAACATCTTTGAGACCCGCACGCGAACGCCATTTTTTCAGGACGTGTATGTGGATGGCGTGCGCGTCATGCTCATCCTCGGGCCAACGGGATCGGGGAAGTCGGTTCATGGGAACCTGGCCATCGCACACGAGCAGAAGTATGGCGGGTTCACCTACATCTTCGACATCGGCGCCAGCTATGAAAGTGTGGTTGAGTTGTACGGCGGCAGGGTTGATCGCATCGGTAAAGACGGTCCATGTGTAAACCCCTTTGCGCTGGAGCCGACCGAGAGCAACATCAAGTTCCTCTACAGCTTCGTCAAGTTGCTGCTCACTAACGGCGGCGCAGAGTTGGAGCCTGAAGACGACGATGTAATCCACAAGGCCGTGCAGGATATGTACCTACTCGACTCAGAAAACCGCAGATTATCCAACCTCTTTCTGCCCAAGAAACTCGACCGTTATCTCTCAAAATGGGTTGGAAAAGGCATCTATAGCGCGGTCTTCGACAACGTGGAGGACAGCCTTTCGTTATCGCGTTTGCAATGCTTCGACTTCCAGGGCGTGAACAATGAGCAGTACGCCGACCTCATTGAACCCGTGATGGTCTGGCTCCTGCACCGCATCAACGACGTGCTCTACGACCCCGCCAATCTTGGAGTGCCGAAGCACATTCTGATCGAAGAAATCTTCTCTTCGATGAAGAACAAGCAGCTCTTGGAAGGGGCGCTTGCCTCCATCAAGACTGTGCGCAAAAACCTTGGCGGCGTCACCATGATCGGTCAGTCGGCCGAGGACCTGGGAGAGAACGCCGACAGTATCGTGAACTCCTGCACGTCGTTTCTGTTTCTAAAAGATGCAACCTTTAATCGGAAACGCTATGCAGAACTGTTCAAGATGAACGAACAGCAGATTGCGCTGTTTGAAAGCCTCCAGGATCGCGAAGCACTTTACATGCGGAGAGATGGCTTAACCAAGGTCGTGATCCTCAATCTTGACAGCCGCAGCTACGCGGCATTTTCGACCAAGCCGAAAGACCGGGTGCGCCGGTCAAAACTGATCGCCAAATACGGTCTCACCGAGGGCATCGAGCGCTTCGCCCAGGGAGAGACCGTGTAACCGAGCCCAACCGAAGGAAGGAGCCATTTCATGAAGCCGCCAATTCCCATCGCCATTGTCCTCAGCTATGCGCTGGCATCGGCCTCGCTGTACGCCGCGACCGATGGCCATCCACTTCAACCGAGCGCGCCGCGCACCATCACCGTATCGGCGGCTGCTGCTCCCCCTGTGATTCGTGCAGGGCTCCTGCAATCAACGCTCGTAGTGTTGCCGCCCGAGGAGAAGGTTGCAACCGTCTTCGGCGGGGATACGGTGAATTGGGTCTTCAACGGTGGGCATGTCGCCAGCCGCTTTCTCAGCATCAAGCCCAAGTCTGCCAACGCCACCACCGACATTCACATCATCTCGGATCACGGCAACGAGTACTCGCTTCAATTATGCGAAATATCGAACGATCCTGACCCACACTTCGATGCCAACGTATACATCGAGCCAGGCGACAAGGCTGCAAAGGATCGGCTCGTCGAGTTGCCGGTGTTCGTGCCCGCCGCTGAGTTGGAGAAGGCCAAACAGGAAGCGGCAGCAGCCAAGGCTGCACAAGCCGCGGAATTGAAGTCCCAGGAGAGCAGGGCGGAACAGTACCGCAGCGAGTATCCCGGCACGCTGCACTTCGACTATGCGTGGAACGAAAAGAAAGGCAAGGAACTCGGCCTTCAGCAAATCTGGCGCGATGACAAGTTTACCTATCTGCGTGGCAAGTTTCAGGAGACGCCCGCTCTCTATGAACTGAAAGACAACAAAGGCTCGCTCATCAACTTCGATTTCAGTGCCGGACTTTTTACCGTACCCAAACAGTTGGAGCATGGGTATCTCGCCATCGGCAAGCAGAAGGTCGAGTTTCACCGGAATGGAGGAACGAACTAGCCATGAGCGCGCCCACCCAGAACCCGCCCGCAACCGTCCCCGAGCAGCCCGAGGCCAAGCCTCCGTTGCGCAAAAGTATGCCTGTCGTTATCGCGCTCGTTGTCATCATTGGCTTGATGGGCCTTGCGAATGTTTCGAGTCTAGTGCGCGGAAACAAGAAGACCGCGCCGGCAAGCGCCTTGACGATGCGTCCTGCCTCTCCGAGCGCACAGCAGGTATCGAGTTTCTCGGCACAACAGCAAATCCAGGCCCAGCACGATGCCGAGGAGCGGCGGCGCCAGCAGCAGTTGGCGGCGGCCATGCAGCAACTCCAGACGGAGGAGAGCATTCCAGGCCCAGAATCCGGCAACGCCGCTCCTATGACGGCTGCGCAACGAGACGCGATCTATGGCAGCAATCCGAACGCGCCACAGCGCACTTCCAATGTCTCCGAGGCGCAGGCCGAGGCCAAGCAGCGGGCACTGGCGCGGCAGAAGCAAAAACAGGACGCCATTAATAGCGATACGGTCGCCATTGATTTCGAGCGATCGAGGAGTGAGTCAGGGCAGGTCCCTTTGGCTCAACCGCAGAGGGCGACAGTACTGGACGAGCACGAGCAAGAGTATCCGTCTGTAGCCACCGAATCCGCCAGCATTCCCAATCCCGCCAAAACTGCTAGCGCAGAGGCAGCCTCGGCGGAGCAGCGGAAGGCTGCCGTCAAAACCGATCCAATGGCATCCTATGACTTCGATCAATATCAGGGGCGGCTTTATCGGATCTTCGAAGGAACGGTTCTCGAAGGAGTCGTTACCAACCATATTGACGGTGGTTTCAGTGGGCCGATACTGATCATGCTCACGACCGACTACTACTCGCACGACCACCAGCAGCTATTGATGCCGCAGGGTACACGGCTCATCGGCACAGTGCAGAGCGTGGGCAACGCGCAACAGCGCAAGATGTTCGTTACCTTTCACCGCGCTGTGTGCCCGGACGGCTTCTCGCTGGACTTTGACAAATATATCGGCCTCGACCCGCTGGGTACGACCGGCCTTGCAACCAAGGTTGACCACGGTTACCTGTTGGCCTTCGGTGCAGCGGCGGCGATCGGCGGCTTGGGAGGCCTGACCCAGATCGGCAACAACGGCAGCGTCCTTGATCCATCGACGCAGATTCGCAACGGTATTTCTGAGCAGACCGCCGCGGAAGGGGAACAAGTGTTGAACCACTTCCTTAATCGTCTGCCGGTTATCACGCTCAAGGAGGGTTCCCGCGCCCGTGTGTACATAGGCCGCGACATCCTCATCCCGTCTTATGCGGAACATCGCATGGACCCGGCGCTCTGAACGGAGGTCTCATGACTTGCCGCAAACTCGTCATTGGAATTGCTGTATGCGCGCTGGTAACTGCCACACTGGGCACGCCCCCAGGACGCGTTGCAGGCCTTGCGTCGCTGGCGCATGTCGTAGAAGCTGCCGTGAAAGTCGCCCATATTCCGTGCTGGCTGATGGACCACAGCGGATGTTGTTCCTTGGACAGGCTTGACTCGACCTGCCCACAGTATATGTAACCACGCAACCAACCAAGGAGGCTGTATGCCACATCAACTCAAGAAACGCCGTAAATGGCTCGTTGTCGGCGCCGCTGTACTTTTGACTGCAACGCCGAGCTTCGCTCTGTTTGGCATGGGCGACATTGTCTTCGATCCAACCAGCTACGCCAGTCTCATCCAGCAGGCAACGACGGCGCTCAACCAGTTTAAGATGCTCCAAAACAACATCACCCATTTTTCTTTCAAGCAGCAGTGGCAGACCACGCTCACAGCCTTGAAAAACACGAACGTCAAGAACCTGTTTGGCGAGACCAACGGGATGACGACGGCGCTCACTACAAATTCACCGTCCGCATCGCTTACTGCGTGGACGGCGGCCACGGTTCCAGTGGGCAGCAGCACCAGCAGCTATCTACAGAGTCAGACGCCGGGCAGTACGAAACTTTCGCAGCTTGCCATGATCGAGGCGTCCGATTCGATCTCCCCTGACTGCCTCACGGCCGTAGGCCAGTATCGGGCAGCACGGACAGCGAATGCGGCTGCCAACAGCACGCTCCTTTCGCAACAGTTCGACGGTAGCAGCGCTACGAACAGCGAAGTTGAACAACTGAATCTTCTGAATGCAGCCGAGGCCCAGAAAATAGCTGAGATGCAATCACAAGGTGTCCTGCATGCTTGCCTTGCCTCCCAGACAACGGTCGCAAATATGGAACGCCGCAATGCCGCCGCCATTGACCTGAATACTGCGGCCTTCGTCCAACAGCAGCGTTCTACGAACGATGTAAGCGCTGCAAACGAAGGCAGTACCTGGCAGACCTATCTTCCGTGAATGGAGATCCGATGGTAAAGCTGATTCAAATGAAGATTCTGCTAGCCATTCTTGCGGCGCTGGGCACCCTCGCCAGCGCCGCGATCTACCAACAGCACGAGGCGCACAAGGCATCCGAAGCTGCAGCAAAAGCAGCAGCAATTCTTCAACAGCAACAGCGGGACGCTGACGAGCAGAAGAAGCGGGATGAGGATTTTCGCAAACAGATCGAGCAGGACAAGAAGAAGCACAGCTCCGCTGCCGCGCACGAGGGCAAGACCTGGCAGACCTACATTCCCTGATTCCAGTTGAGAGAGGTGGCAGCGATGGCCGTTTTCCCAAGCATGTTGGCCCAAGCATTACCGAGCGCAAGCTCTGGCGTGGATTGGCTCTATCAGTTCACCAACAATCTAACCAATCTCACCACGCAGAACGGTGGCGCGTTGACGCAACTTGGACTAACCGAACTAAGTTGCATTTCTCTCTTCGCACTCATCAGCATGATTGTGAATTGGAACACCACGAGCATGACGCTCCGGTTCCATGCTCAACCCGTTCATGCTGGCGATCTTGTCAACTTTCTGGTCAGGCTCATCGTGTGCTGCCTACTCGAAAGTTATTGGGTGAATCCATTTCCCGGCGCGAGCTTCGGGATCAACCACTTTTTCTCGTACATTGCCCAGGCGATGGTTGCGGTCTTTGACCAGAATTCGCTGGATAGCTTTCTCCAGCTTCTGAAAACCGCCGGCGACAATACCGCGATGCCATCCCTTATGGCGCCAATGCAGATTCTTTGCTACTTTTTCGTGCAGGCGCTACTTGGAATAGCATCGGCCATTCTCTTCCTCATCAACTGCTCTTCGTTCATCCTCTATGGCGTGACAGCGCTCTTCGGCCCAGTCTTCATTCCGCTGCTGATGACGCAGACCTTTCGAGCCAAGTTCTATCACTTTCTGGATGTACTTATCGGGTTCGCTATGATCCGCGCGGTCGCAGCTGCTTTCATCTTCGTGTGGTCAGGATTCATGAATGCTTTTATCCAGCAGACCTTCAATGGAAATTTTTCGATGGACATGTGGCTTGCGAACCTGATTCCATGCACAATGGTGTTTATCGCCTTCATCATCAACATGCTCTTCATTCCGAGCATGGCACAGGCGATATTCGGCGGTGCCGCCGGACTCACTTCCGCGGCTCCCGGATTAGCTGGAAGTGCGGTTGGAATGGCTGTAATTGGCGGAGGTGCATAGCCATGTGGAACTTTCTGATGTCTTTCTTCATTGGTAGCGCGATTGGAGCATCGCGGTTAGGTCGGTTTGTAAGGCCAATGCTGAAGCTGTTCACTATCGGCATCGTGGTTGCTGGTTTGGTCTACACGTATGTCGTTCTGAATGCAGTTCGCGAAAGGAGTCAAGGCCATCATGTCCACACGCACAGCACCCGTTGAAGCCTCCATTTCGCCCGAGCAATCGCTGCTGGTCGATCGCATCGGCAATGAGGTCTACGCGTCGCACTATGCCGAGCGGAAGGCCTACCGCTTCATCATCGCCTGTGGCACGGTTGTCCTGCTCGGATCGCTGGGCATGAACCTCTCTTTGGCGCATCGGCCAATCACAAATCGCTACATCCGCATCGACGAGATGGGCCGGGCTCAGGCCATCCAGTACACCGACCTCAATTACAGCCCTCGTGAGGGCGAAGTGCGGACCTATCTGACTGATTGGGCGAACTATCGCTACACAGTCAACCGCGACATCATCGCGAAGAAATACCCGCTCAATTACTACTTCCTGTCCCAGACGCTCGCTTCGCGGCTGATGGCCGAAGACAACCAGAATCACCTCGTTTCGCAGGTCGCTGCAGGACAGATCGAATCGAGCGATGTACAAGTTCGCAACGTGACGATTACGTCGATGTCCGAGGAGATTGTGCAGGGTGCACGCATTGCGCGCGGAACGGCGCTTATGACCATCGACAGATTCTACTCCCCGCAGAATTCCCATGAACCAAGAACGGAACATTGGCTGCTCAGCGTCACCTACTATCTCAATCCCAAACAGGTCAGCGATCAGGCGCGCATCTTCCCCCAGTTTGAGACGATTAATCCGCTGGGTCTCACGATCACGGAGTTCCACGAAAACCGCGTCTCTGTCGATGCCATCGCACCCGGCGCGGCCGCAGGAGGAACACGGTGAGCTACAAGCTGATTCTGCCGTTCTTTCCTGAGGAGTTGCGGGCACTGCTGCTCGATCCGTCGATCTCCGACCTGATGATCAATGGGACGACGGGGGTGTATGCGGATCGGAACGGAGTGGTCCAACACATACCGCTCGCAACCCCGTATACAAACGAACGCCTTCAGGCGGCGATTGAGCGAGTAGCCCGCATCCTGGGCCAGGACCTTACGACACAAAATCCGATTCTGAATACACGCTTGCCGGACGGCTCGCGTGTGGCCGTGGTCGGACCGCCATCTTCGATCAATGGGCCGACCCTCACCATCCGCAAATTCAACCGCTGGTACAGCTCCGACGAGTTGATTGCATCGGGCAGTATGCCGAAGCAGGTCCGTGACACTGTAGTGGAATTCATTGGCAAGCGGAAGAACGGCATCATCAGTGGCGGAACCGGTAGCGGGAAAACCACGCTAATGAAAGCGTTCCTTGACCATATTCCCCAGGATGAACGTCTGCTTATCATCGAGCAGCCAGCGGAGCTAAAGGTAGCGCATCCCAACGCCGTCCGCTGGGAGGCTGTCGATGCCATCCCCGGTCAGGTTGCCGTCACACCGAGTGAGCTTCTGGCCGCCGCCCTTCGCCATCGTCCGGACCGGATCATCATGGGAGAAATTCGTAATGAATGCGGTTACGACCTGCTCCAGGCAATGAATACCGGGCATGGCGGCACCTTGTCCACAATCCATGCAAAGTCCGCATTGGACGCATTGAATCGCCTCTCGAATCTGGCCCTGAGTGCCAGGCCAAATCTGAATCATGCATTTATGCGTTCCGAGACGGCCGAGGCGATTGATTTTGTGTTGTATTGCGAACGCGATCATACGGGCCAGCGCCAAGTGCGCGAACTGATTACCGTGAACGGATACAGCGCCGCAGACCAGTCCTTCGAAACGGAGGAAATCTATCGAGCCTCCTCCACAGCAGCAGCGTGATCGAGCGGATGGAAACGCGAATTGTAGGCACGGCTATGCAAAGCCTTCTTGGGTACGGTGGAGCAAACGGAATCTCGCCCCTGTTATGCGCTTTTGAGCTTGGCCGCGCCGAGCTGAAGACGGACGATTGCGGATGCGAAATACCGCTCTTTGTCCGGAGGTCAGGCGGGTCGAGTGGATCTGGATTGCCGGCTAATGGCATCGCCGGGAAGCAGAGAGATCGGATTGTTCTGATGGGTGTCTCCCCGGTTCAATCCCGTTTCTTGCTCGGTCACTGCTTCGGGGCCAATGCGACGCCCGGCGGCACGGCGCCGCTCTGCTTTCCGGACTCCTCTCCCAGAGCAGGTCTGGGCCCCTGCTCCAGAATGCGCGGCTTGGCGCTTGGGAGTCGCGCCCACTGCCACCCCATCACACACAGATCGTGTGCTGGGGACCCTGTCATCTCGCAAGGCTTCGCCCAGGTGTGACCCGAGCAGATCGGGAATTCAAAAACGGAGACACGA